>Ga0306901_1000460_pt1 | contig 17610 bp, 19 predicted proteins | sample AntRauMFilla3767_FD_190431 | JGI IMG/M metagenome (GOLD analysis project Ga0306901, IMG submission 190431) | Saline lake microbial communities from Rauer Islands, Antarctica - Metagenome Filla 3 #767 (v2) (version 2) | ecosystem: Environmental > Aquatic > Non-marine Saline and Alkaline > Saline ... | reverse complement strand
AGGATTCGCTCAGAAGTGGTGGTTTTACCCGCATCAACGTGCGCAACGATTCCGAAGTTACGTAGTTTGTGCAGTGGAAATTCTCGTGCCATAAATCTAAATTCTGTTACTTATATATGTATAAACGTTTTGCTCTAGTGCGCCTCAAGAAAACTGCTTCGCAATAGAAAATTTGCCCGCGGGCAAGGTGGCGATACTATACGGTATTGTGACCAAATCAGCAACCTGAAAATCAATAATTACCTGCACTGCTCGCGTTGACGTAGCAAACAAGACTCCCTACCAGCCCAGTGCCTTGGTCGCTTCAAACACCCGCACAAAGCCTCCGATGTTTGCTCCCGTAACGTAGTCAATCGAACCATCTTTTGCGGTGCCGTGGGTGACGCACTGGGTATGGATGTCTTTCATGATTTCGCGCAGGCGATTGTCTACTTGGGTAGCACTCCAGGCAAGATGCCCAGCATTTTGCGCCATCTCCAGCCCTGAAACCGCCACCCCTCCGGCATTGGCTGCCTTGGCTGGCCCAAATAATACAGCTGACTCTCGAAAGGTTTTTACCGCGTCTGTGTCCGACGGCATGTTGGCGCCTTCAGCGACGAGTATGGCCTCGTGCTTGATAATCGCCGCAGCATCGGCTTTGGTAATTTCGTTTTGGGTGGCGCACGGGAAATACATGTCCGCTTGCACTGCCTGCCACGGAGTGCCCTTTTTATACTCTGCCCCAGCGAGCGTACTGTCAGCTAGTGCAGTGTGCTGCTTTTTTTCGGATTCTATTTGATCAATATCTTCTCGTGTCAATCCAGTTTCTTTACGCACATAGCCACCTCGGTCAGAGAGCGTTTTTACCACTACTTGTTCAGCGATTAATTTACGTGCAGTATACAGCGCCACGTTGCCAGAGCCAGAAACCACGGCGGTTTTGGCACTCAGAGTATCGTTCGCATGTTCCATCATCTCCTTGGCAAAATACACTACTCCGTGCCCGGTGGCTTCTGTTCGACCGTGTGAGCCGCCAAAGGTGACCCCTTTTCCGGTGAGCACTCCTTCATCTCGATTGGCGATTTGTTTGTACATGCCGTACATATATCCAATCTCCCGAGCCCCCACTCCAATGTCTCCGGCGGGGACGTCAGTTTCAATTCCAATATGTCGATACAGCTCTGTCATAAACGCTCGGCAAAACGAGCGGATTTCTCTGTCGCTTTTCCCTTTCGGATTAAAATCACTGCCACCCTTACCTCCGCCCAGCGGTAATCCCGTCAACGCATTTTTAAATATTTGCTCAAAGCCCAAAAACTTTAAGACATCTTCGCTCACACTTGGGTCAAACCGTAAACCGCCCTTGTACGGACCCAGGACAGAATTAAACTGCACCCGATAGCCTGTGTTGTATTGTAGATTTCCTTGATCATCTTCCCAAGTGACTCGAAACGAAATAAAACGTTCTGGCACGAGCAATCGCTCGAGCCGCAGATAGTCCTCGTCACGTAATGGTTCGCGGGTTGCGTATACCGCCACGCTCTCTAAAAACTCGGTCACCGCTTGAATAAACAATGGCTGCTGCGGGTATTGGCTGCTGATAGATTGTAAAACGGTGTCAGTGTTCATATTTTTTACGCGGTTCTCTCGCTACATTATATTTTAAGCGGGTATTGTTTTATACGCAGAGACCCCCAGCAAATTACGGGTTCAGACTTGCTTTATTCACTTTTTGGTTTCTCTTTTTTCTTTTTCTTTACTTCTTTTTTTTGATCGTGCCCTTTTGACATGTATGTTTTGCCTAATGACTAATTAACTCCAGTATACTCTAAATTCTTTATTATTCTATGCGCGAGTGGTTTGTTATACTGGAGCGATATGGAAAATAAAAAAAGTGACACGCAATCTACCCAAACCACGCAGCAGACAGATAAGCTGCTCGAAGTTTTACACGTTTTAGAGGAACGCATTAAAAAACAAAACTCTTTTAAAAACACCTTCTTTAAAGGTCTGGTCTACGGACTGGGTACAGTTATCGGTGCTACAGTGCTCGTCGCGCTGTTTGGTGGCATAATCGCCACCGCGCTGCAAACGCTCACCGGAGAAGAGGTGAGTTCTGAACTACTGGGACGCTGACTTACTGCTTTTTATTAGCTGCTGCTTTTGCAGACGACTCAGCTGCTTGATGGCGTATTCTCTCTGTTGCGCCGCGGAACGACTCCCGCATTCTTCTTGATACAAAAGTTTTACCGGACGCCGGGAACGGGTGTACTTTGCCCCGTCGATTTTACTTTTTCCATTATGCTCAGAGAGCCGTTTTTTTAAGTCACGGGCGTAGCCAGTATAGAGTGTCCCGTCTGCACACTTAAGTAAATACACGAAATGTCCTTCCGGTTTATTTTCCATCACGTCTTCCCCATTGCCACTTTAACGGTTCGCCAGTGCGAAAAGTGATTGTCAGAAATAACGCCGTCGCTAGCAGTACGGGAACAATCACATGACTTACTGCCTGCGCTTCTGAGACGTTCTGCTGCGCCCACAGAGAGAGCCCTACTACAAACAATCCGTACGAAGCCAACACTCCCCAGCCTTTTTTCGTAGCCGGCACCCATCCAAAGCCATACAGTTTTCGTTTGAACCAATAGCCCTCAGGATTATTTTTAATGTATGTCGTGTATTCGTGTATAAAATTCATCGGATTTAGTATGTACCCTATTATTTGTAGTGTAAAGGTCTGTATTTTTATTTTAGTCGTAAAACAAATCGCCGACCCGGTCGGGTCGGCGATTTGTCACTTCTTTTTCTTATCCAAATCTAGGACTTCATCAATGCGTATCTGCTCCACAAATTCTGGGACGTGAGAAACAAGAATCATCGCTCCTTTGTATTCATCAAGCGCCTGGGCGATTACCGGAATGTGACGGAAGTTAATGTGGTTGGTTGGCTCATCGAGAATCAACAGCCCCGGTTCTTCCATCGTCAGCTTGGCAAACGCCACCAAACCTTTTTGTCCTTCTGAGAGATCGCCGACCTTAGTTTTCATAATGTCTCCAAACAATAAGAATCCGGCAGCTATCGAACGCATATTCTCTTCGAGCTTCAACTTCATCGAATCCATCAGCGTTTCGTACACAGTCTTTCCAAATTCAAGATTAGAAAAGTCTTGCCGATAGTAGCCAATCTTTACTCCTGGAGCCACCTCCTCTCCTTTGGCGTGCCCCCCAGCCAAACTCTCCAAAAGCGTCGTCTTACCAATGCCATTTGGACCAACAATTTGCAAGTGCATGCCGCGCTGCAACACAACATCGCAGTCTACTTCTTTTGGTTCGTGGTGCTTGATGACCTGGTAGGACGTGAGCTTTACGACTTCCAATGGAATATCGGTATGAGTTTTGATGGTAAAGGGACGGATTGATTTGTCCTCTCGCCGCACATCAACTTTGTTTTCTTCTGCTTCTTCAATTTCCGCGCGCATCTTCTTGGCGACCAGTCTCATCTTTCCACCCTTAGCGGCAAAGTAGTTGATTTTGTCTTTGTCGGCCTGGATCTGTTTACCTAGTTGCGCGTTTTGTCGTTTCTCCTTTTCTACACGAGCGGCAATTTCTTTTACTACAGCGTGATAGTTTCCGTTATATTGCTCTACCTGCCTATTTTGGGTGTTGAGATATAACACTCCTTGGGTAAATGAGTTTAAGAAATCAGCGTCGTGAGAAATCACAATAACTGTTTTTTTATATTCTTTGAGAAAGTCTGTGAGGTGTTCTATACCCGCCACGTCAAGGTTGTTGGTTGGCTCGTCGAGTAGCAAGACATCTGGGTTTTGAATCAAAGCTGAAGCAAGCAGCAAACGAGCTTGTTGACCACCCGAAAAACTTCCTACCGGGCGGTCTTTAAAGCTTTCTTTTTGTTTTTCGGTTGGCGCCAAGTTTACAACCTCAAGCACCGTATCAATCCGCGGATCAATATCGTAGACTTTCTCTGTAAAGCAGTCTTGGAAGAATTCTCTAACGGTACGCTCAAGTTCAGAACGAGGAATAATTTGCCGAGACTCCGCTATCGTCGTTCGGGGTTGCAGATTAATCATTCCTTCTTCTGGTTGCAAATCACCGTTGATAAGTGAAAAAAGGGTTGATTTCCCCGCTCCGTTTTGACCCATCAGGGTCAACTTCGCCCCCCGTCGAATCACAAAATCAGCAGATTTGAGAATCGGCTTAGTAGCATCGTACTCGTACGACACGTCTTTAAATACAACTAATCCATCGTTTTTTGACATGGGCAATACCATACCATAGATGTCACACTATGAAAGCTATACTTTCCCTGGACAACGGAACCCAGAGTTCTATAATGTATAGAGTTCATTAAGTACCTATATTATGTATACAATCAAACCATCAGCAGTAGGGGCCGCTCAACAGTTTCTTTTTTTGCATGCGCAGAGTCTCGTCACTTATGCAGAACAAGACTCTGAGTTTGCTCAGAGCTTCACGCAAGTGATTATTTCTCAAAAGTGGGCCAGTGTTCCCTTTGCGAGCGGGATGCCTAACTCAAAATATATCTCTCCCCATTCCCTCGCAGATGCTCTAACAACGGCGCACTGGGTTATCCAGTCACTGCAGAGACACCCGGAATACAAAGCTACTCGAGAAATGCTCGCACATTGGGCACAAAACTATGAATCTCCCAAAGACCTAGTACTAGGAATCGTTGGCCTCGCGATAATTGGGCCGACATTGGGAATCATCAGTTCTAAAAAAAAGAAAAAACGAAAATCACAATTGATTATTGAGGAGACGTATTTTCGCTCACTGCGTAAATCAAAAGTCGCTACGCTCAGTACTCAGCTCACCCAAACGGTCATAGCCAAAGAAATACAACTGGCCGGAGGCAATGTATACAATTTGCACCCCGACTCCGCTGCCTGGTGTATCGAAGAAGCCGTTACTGCTCTCTATACTGATACTGCAGAAAATATTGCAGCACTACTGGCAACCGCCGCTACCGAACATCTCTCACATCAGGTTGAAAAGGATGCCTCCGGCACAGTCCAAGCCGTTGTAATATCTCCTAGTGTCAACGATTCACTGGTAGATGAATCTACGGCGCAGAAAGCCTAATCCAAAGCAAAAGGACCGCAGCTTCGATGCGGTCCTTTTCTTGTCTCCCAAGCTTATCCGTACATCAATCCCAACACTCCAGCCAGTATGGCAATCGCGAGAAGGACATACATAGCAATATCTAAATATTTCATACCTCATCAGTATATCAAACTCCTTAGGCTTCCAGCTCTTTCACTTTCTGCAGTGCCACTACGTACATACTCTCTGCCCAACCCAACGGTGTATTGGGATTTGGTTTGTCGGTGTTTGAGTAGTACAGCTCAGGTACAACACCCTCTTGCGTGACGGCATTCTTAGTGCGACGCAAGTAGTAGTAGGCCTTTTCTTTATCCCCACGCTCGGCATAGATGATGGCCAGCCACGCCAGCCCAAAGCACCACTCTGCTTCTTCACTAAACCCGTCAACGTTATTATTGTAGTAGCGATCAAATTTGTAGCGAATCACTCCTCGGTCTTTGACCAAATGATACTCGACGTTTTTTAATATCTCCGCTGTTTCTGCCTCGGTGGTAACCGCAAACGGATAGATGAGGGTGAGTAACGCCAGGTCAGCAAACTTGGTCAATGACTCGCGTGGCAACAGAGACCGCAATGCGTGCTCTCCCCGCTCAATAGCTACCGCTGGAACATCCAGCCAATCGAGCTGCTGAGCTTTTTTCAAAGCAGCCACACAGGAACCAATCGAAGACGCATGTACTTCCAGGTTCTCCTCCCAAATACCATTATCTTCATCTTCCCAATACTCGACAGTCACCAGGTAGTCGACTATCTTTTGTACCATTTCTTTTTCAGCATCAGTCTCAATCACGCTTTCTTCCATCAGCTCTAGAGTAACCAAAAGATTGAGGACTTCGCCGACTGCGTCGTTTTGACTATTTCCCCACTCTTCCCAGTACTCTTCAAAACTCTCGGGGTGAAACCGCGCGTGAATGTATTGCCAGGCTTCTTGTGGCTTGTTCTCAATGGCCCAATTGATTTTGTCTTTGTGTTTGACAAAGACACTCAAGAGCGCCTTGGCAGCGTTTTTGGTGGTGTGCATATCACCCGTTTCGAGAAAACCCAGGGTGATGAAATAAATATCGCGCAACCACGCTTTATTATAGAACGTGTCATCAAGTGAGGCAGTAAATACACCCGGCTTACGCTCTAGGGTACGCACCACATCCAGGTGCTGCTTAATCTCGGCATCAAAGTCAAACTTCATAAGAACAAAAGAACGTTAGAAAATAAATTAGGCGGCTTTTTTTGCGTCAGGTGCTGCGGGACTGCTACTGGCGACCGGCTCATAATCAAGCGGATAATCAGGCTGAGCGGGAAATGCTGTAACAGGCACTTCACGTTTTGTATCGGTCGGATGGTACGGAAACCCGTTTTCCATGCAGTCTTTGGCGGGAATAAACTCCAGCGTCGCTTTGAGCTCACCGGCCAGCTCTTCCGCTCGACGGTTGAGCGCCATCGCCTCGCCACCAATCACTTCTGTGTCATCAAACTCTTTTAAGTCGGCCAACAACTCATGAGCTCGCTCGATAGACTCAGCCAGCGACTCAGCGGATTTACCACTCTCTTCTCTCTGGGGTTTTTCTGCAAATGATTTTGGACCCTCCATAGATAGCTACTTAGGAAATAATACTTAGTATATCATGCACGTTCCTGGAGGTCTCGCCGCAGGTAAATCGCTGCATTATTGTCTCCAGCACCTGTGTATTGCGATACCGCTTTAGTTACTGGGCAGTTGTATTCCTACTCAAAACAGATTTTATCTCCCGCACTTTTTCTTAGAAGTTAGGTGTTCCGCTTAGATAATTCTGTCTTACTTAACGTCCAAAGCATATAGAGCTGCCAGATGAACACTGCGTAGCTGAGCGCTGGCCAGACGTACAGTTGCATTATCTCTATATTGTATACGGTGATGATTGCTAAATAGGGTATGAGCAGGAAGCTAATGGATTTGATGAGAAAGGCCACGATAACGGTGACTAGATATACCGCAATCACAAACGCCGGTATGCGATTATCAAAATACTTCTGGAGGTTGGGCCCAGCTTTTTTACTGAAATAAATCAGTACTGCCGTGAGAAACACTCCGTGGAGTAAGTTCACATACATGTCGTACTCAATATTTTCACCAAGCAAAATATTTAAAAGTGGAACGATGGTAAACCCAGCGAAGTTGAAAGCAACCACAAATAACGTAACTGTCCGAAAAGCTGATTTCTCAGCCATCTCTTTTTCTACGTGTTTCGCACCCCGATAGATATGATTTCGCATCAGTTGATTTTACGTGGTATCCCTGACACCGCAACCCGGGAAATAAATTCCGTCAAAACAAAAAGCCCCGAGTGAAACTCGGGGCTTTTTGTGCTTAGTTCTACCAAGCGAAGTGAGCGAACGCTCGGTTGGCTTCTGCCATCTTGTGCGTGTCCTCTTTCTTCTTCACCGCATCTCCTTCTTCTTTGGCTGCGAGCAAAAGTTCTTTTGCTAAGTTCTTTTGCATTGTGCTGCCTTTTTGCTTTCGCGCTGCCGCGATAATCCATCGGTAGGCCAGCGCTTGTCTTCGCTCCGGTCGTACTTCTCGAGGAACCTGGTAGTTTGCACCACCGACTCTTCGTGAACGTACTTCCATCAACGGTCCCGCATTTCGCAATGCAGTAGTGAATGTTTCCAAAGGATCATCACCGGTTTCTTTATCATTTTTGATGATTTCAAACGCTCCGTAGACAATCTTGCGCGAAGTTTCCTTCTTACCATCGAGCATGATGTAGTTGATGAGGCGTTCGACGTCAACTGATCCATACATGACATCCGGGGATGCTGTGTGGCTTTTTTTGATTGGTCGTCGCATAAATGTTGTTACTTAATGCGAATGAAAATACAGAGTGAGTGCCGTAGCACAGAGCGTACCCTGAGGTATGACAAGTCATGTTTTCATTCTTCGCATAGTAGTCTCTCATTCTATGATGAGCACCACGCACTAATCTGTAGCGAATATAAACTATTGGTAATGTGGAGGAACCAGTCCTACCTCGCTGGCTATTCGCCCTTCGGCTTTTTAGCTCCGTACTTTGAGCGGCCCATTCGGCGTTCATCTACTCCAGTTGCATCGTATTTTCCACGAACAACGGTGTAGTTGACTCCAATGTCTTTCACACGACCTCCGCGGACAAGCACTACTGAGTGCTCTTGCAGAGTGTGTTTGATACCTGGAATGTACGCAGTAATTTCCTGACCATTAGAGAGTCTCACTCGGGCAATCTTTCGAATCGCAGAGTTCGGCTTTCGTGGAGTCTTGGTAGTTACTCGAGTACATACGCCTCGTTTAAACGGTGAAAAATAAGAGTTCGGTTGGTTCTTGATTTTGTTAAATCCAGATTCCAAAGCCGCTCGCTTACTCTTTCGCGGTTTATCGACTCGCTTCTTACGGGTTAATTGTTGAATTGTTGCCATAATGTTAGCCCCGCTACTCTACTATATATAGATTTATTTGCAATGCATCTAAAAACCAATCAGACCAGCAGAAATCCAAACCGTCAGTGCGTATAGCGGCTGGGCCAAAAAGAGCACGAATAGTAAAATTACCAGTCCAAAGCCAAGGGCGATATTTTGTTCAAAAATACGTCGGAACTTTTCGTACTTCATCGCCAGACCAAAGGGAAGAAACTTGGGAAGAATCTTTGAACCATCTAGCGGAGGAATTGGTACCAGGTTAAAAAACGCCAAGAAAATATTGAGGATAACTACTTGAAACGCCAAAGTAATAAATGCTTGTGATAACGACAACAGCTCAGCGCTCCGAATCAGCAGGGCAAAAATAATTGCTATCCCTACATTGGCTGCTGGACCAGCCACTGCAACGATGGCTTCCCCCCATTTTTGGTTAGTGAAGTTGTAGGGGTTGTACGGGACTGGCTTGGCCGCACCAAACAGTACGGGTGAACCGGTCACTACGAGCAATCCGGGGAGAATCACCGACATCATCGGGTCCAAATGCGGGATTGGGTTTGCCGTCAACCGTCCAGCCAGACGGGCCGTCGGGTCGCCCAGCCAGTTGGCGGCGTAGCCGTGAGCCATTTCGTGCAGCACTACTGAAAATATCAGTACGAGAATCATTGCGATGTCCATCAATTCCATAGGGTTCTAGTGTAACCCAGGTAGGGTTGCAATATCAAGCGAGCATGGTAGTATGGCGCCACTAAACAAGTATCTTTATGGCCAAGCAATGTGACATCACAGGGAAAAAAACCCAAATCGGAGGCAAGTACAGTAACCGCACACGAGCGACGCAGTTTAACCCGTGCGGTAAGACAATGCGAAAGCCAAACCTACAGAAGAAACGAATCTTCGTTCCTGAGCTCGGTAAGACCGTGTCTCTGAAACTCTCTACTGCAGCCATGCGGACTATCGCCAAGAACGGAGCCTACGCAACACTCAAGAAAGCCAATCTTATCTAGTCTAGTCTAGATTGCCAAGAAAAGAGCCGGTCCTACAGGACCGGCTCTTTTCTTGGCCAAACTCATTTCTGCCAGACCGTCACTCCATCGGTGACGAATTCTATTGTGCCCGCTTGGGCGGTACTCGCTATTTGAATGTTCCGTTGCATTACTCGCTCTATCACTTCAGCATGCGGATGCCCATAACGGCTATTGCGCTCCGCAGACACCACCGCAAAATCTGGTTGGACGGTATCGAGAAATAATCCACTACTGGAAGTCTTTGAACCATGGTGCCCGAGCTTGAGTACTTCGCTTTCTAGGCTCTTTCCCCAGCGCCCTACTAAATACTCTTCTGTTTCTAACGGCGCATCACCGGTGAGCAGAAAATCTATTTCACCGTAACTCACCTGCACAATGATAGACGCGGCGTTGCTCCGCCACTGCGTGGTGTCTCCCGACGGAGCTAATATGCGAACCGTGGTTGAAGCTCCCAGCTGAATAATCTGTCCAGCTTGAGCGAGCACGATTTTAGCTTGTTCGTTTATTGCTGAACTTTCATACGCTGCTGCGGCGGTTGAGTCGCTCTTATTATTGGTTTGTATAATGGTCGCTACTTGGTAGCGAGCCAGCACATCGACCAATCCCCCGACATGGTCACTATCGGGGTGCGTTGCCAACACGACATCAATGGTTGAGTCAAAAAAACTTCGTCCGTCCGCCAGCGCTCGCAATACCAAAGAGGTGGCGCCTCCGTCAATCAAAAGCTCGTAGCCGTCGGGAGTTTGGATATGAATAGCATCTCCTTGCCCCACATCCAAAAAACGCACCGAGAGATACTGCGACTGCCCTGGTGCATTGTTCAACTGAAAAAAAGTCAGTACGCCAATGCTAAAAATAACTCCTAAAGAAATGAACCGAGCGTAATAGACTGACATTATCTCTTCATGATACAATGTTCGTACTTAGTTATTTATAACCTGTTCTTATTTATATGAAATACGAAGCCCTTACATTCACTATTGGAGACCTGCCCGGTATCTCAAGCAAAACCATTGAAAATCACCTTGGTCTGTATGAGGGATACGTGAAGCACGTCAATCTTATTCGCGAAAAGGTGGCCGCGTTTTCCAGCGACATGGAAAACAATGCGTTTGCCATTGCCGAAATGCAACGGCGACTCGGGTTTGAATTTTGTGGCATGCGCAACCACGAGTATTATTTTGCTCAACTCGAAGGTGGACCAAAAGCGTTACCCGAAGGACCGCTGCGCGAAAAAATTGAATCACAATTTGGTTCTTTTGATGAATGGGTTGAGAGCTTCAAGTTCATCGCCAAGACTCGCGGTATCGGCTGGGTCATGTTGTACCACGATCCACAGACCAATCAGCTCGCACAGACGTGGGTAGACGAACAACACCTGGGACAACTCGCTGACTTAGACATCATCCTGGCTTTGGATATGTGGGAACACTCATACATGATGGACTATCCGTCGGGCGAAAAGGGTCTCTATGTAGAAGCCTTCTTTGCGAATGTAAACTGGGAAGTAGTGGCCAGTCGATTGACCTAGCGAAATATTTTTGGGAGCTGGTCTTCCGCAAACCCCGTGGTTTTTTCTCCAGAAAGAACCACGGGGTTTTTACGTTCTGTTTCGATTGTCCAGCCGGATACCGACGCAAGTGCATAACGTCTCTTGGCATAAAACAACACTCCCGCAATGAACCCATAGAGCACGAACATTCCCTGAGCCGAAAATTCTGGTATTGCGATGGCGGCAAACGGTAACCGAGCGAACCACTCAGCAATAAACAATATATACACCAAAGTGATGTTTGCTAAGAAGCCAACGACTGAAGCCAGTGCCAGTGACACAAACGCAATCATTCCGGTGATGAACGTCAGCAACATCGCCAGCGGCACTACAGGTAGAACGAGTACATTGACCACTATTGCCACGATTGATACTTCTCCGATATGAAACAATAACAGAGGTAGCACGGCTATTTGCGTAGCGAGTGTCGCAAAGAAAAAGTCTGTTAGGCGCAACTTACTCGCACCCGTAACTATGGTCGATTCAAAGTGCGGGGTAATCAGCAATAGTCCGAGGGTGGCCATAAAGGATAGTTGAAATCCAATGTCGTAGACAAGGAGATACGGATTGAGCACCAGCATCATGGCTCCCGCAAAAAAGAGGGCTCGCATCACGTCATACTGACGAGAGAATCCTTGAGCGAATAAAAGGAGCGAAGCCATGATGCTGGCACGCACAACCGTCGCCGACAGTCCCACCAACAGGGCAAAGCAAACGATGGCGATAATTCCCGCCACTACACGTTTGCGTGGCGAGAGCAGGCGCGAAAAAATCAACATAAAAAAAGTGACTACCAGCATCACGTTGTAGCCCGAGAGGACAACAATATGAATAATCCCAGTCCGGCGAAAATTGTTTTCAATATCTTCTCCCAGCGCTTGTTTGACTCCTAACAGCAATCCTTCCCCGAGCCCTACCTGAGGCTCGGGAACCACTTGTTCCAGCCGGGTCATAAATGCCTGCTTGAGTGAAAGCAACTGGGCCAGCACCCAATTACCCTGCCCAGTTTCTCTAGATTCCAACTGCGCAAACGACACCGTATACTCAACCCCTTTGGCCTTGAGGTATCCCGGATAATCAAACGTTCGGCCCAGCTCAGTAGTGAATGATTGAGGTTCCGCCAACGTGCCCAAGACAGTAACCACGTCCCCATACTCAACCAAAGTGTGTCTATCAGCCGAAACAAACAGGGTGTCAGTTTCATCACTAATATACAATTGGGTTGAGTTGACACTTTTTTTCGGCTCAGCTACGACCGTGCCCGTAAAGGAAATATCTTCTCCTACTTCGGTCTGTAAAGACGAAACCCCGAACTGCCAAGAGGCAATTTCGGTCCTGAATAAACCCACGCACACACTACACAGCAACACACTCGCCAATAATAAAAATGGTGCAGAAAGCATTAATTGATTTCTGCGCCAGATTACTGCTACTCCTAAACTAATTATCAGACCAAGCAAAATCAGTTCGCTGGAGACACCAAACAGCGTTTGCACTGCAATGCCCAGGGCGAACATACAGATACTCCCAAAAAAGAGAACGGGCGGCATCTGTTTAGTTTAGCAATAAAAAATAAAAACCGTTGCCAGTGGCAACGGTTTTGGACGCGAGTTGGGTGCTCACGCCTGAGAACTGGGACAACGTTTGTTGTTATCGTTTTTTGACAGAAGCGAACTCCTGCTTTCTCTTAGCTCAATACTAACTGTGTTCAAGATCATCGATTTTGCGTTCGATTCTCGCTGTTTCGAGCTTATAGCGGTTCAATTCCGGCGACTGTCCTCCGGGCTTGGTTTGCATAATCTTGATTTCATTCGACAGCTCTTTATGCCGACGCTTCAATGAAGCCAACGTAGCTTTTCGCATTCTTCATTCCTCATTCCTTGATGGTTATGTAACGAACCTGACTGGTCTTACCCAAGTCGACTGATAACCTTACTAGAACGAGTTTCAACGTCAAGTGCAATCACCCTTTACTTGGATACATACAAAATGCGCAGACATTCCAGTCACGCAACACCATACATAGGTTTGAGTGTGCACCAAAATAAAAACCGCTACGGCGTAGCGGTTTAGACACAAGCTAAAGAAGCTTGCTGGCAGACGGTCAAGTACCTAACCCATCCCTGGCAGCACGAGCTGACGCTCAGAACTTTCATTCACTGGTCGTGTCTGATTCAGAAAGACTACCGATGTTGCGGGTATAAAATCTGCGGCAGAGCTAGAATCTTTCCCTTGGCCTGTTTCTTGAGCTGGGGCTGGTTGCGCCGTGCTGGAGACTTCATCACCACACGCTGCAATTTGTCTTTTGATTTCCAATTTTTCTGTCTTCAATTTCGTCATTTCCAGGGAATCAAACGATGGTACAGCTTGTAACTGCTTGATTTTTTTGCACAGCACTTTGCGCCGACGCATCAAGTCAGCCATTGTGGATTCAGTAAAGTCTTTCATTTTACTTCCTCTTATTTGTTATTCAAAGAACACAACTGGCTTTACCCAGGTCGAAATAAAACAGTACTAGAACTACTTTCCAGCGTCAAGTGCTTCATTTACTAGTTGGTCAGCTTGTTTATTCTCTGCGCGGGCTTCGTGAGTGAGTATGAGGTTTGGTACCGCTGAAACACGCAGATTGTGAATCTCAATAAAGTGCGGTACAAGGCTGGCATCTTTGATTGGACATTCGCTATTGAGCTGTTTCTTTGCTAGCTCACTGCTCAGAAATAATTCAAATTCCATCTCCTTGGTTTTTTCACCGTACGTGTCTGCGACGGTTTGCAGACCACGCAGCACGGCTTGGTACTCAGCAAAGGTATCGGTCGCGTTGCCAATTGTTTCAGCAATCTCTTGCGCCATATTACCGTTAGCGTCAGCGATATATACCCCAATCGCTGCTGGACCTGGATTACCCCGTGAACTTCCATCCGTGTAGATATGTATTTTTTCCATCATTATTTTCAGCCTACCACAAAAAGCCCCCTAGAGGATATCAATGATTCGAATCCGGGTTTGCTGTCGACCCATAAAAAATGATTGTTCGACGTGACCAATCAATGTGTGGGGTACATCCACTTTGGGAGTTTTGGTAAATTCTTCGGGCAGCTGAAAAAAAGCGATTGCTTCCAGCCGGCCATTTTCTGTTCCAAAGATAATTTTGGTGTGCTCTTGAGTTTTTCCAAATACCTCAACCGAATTTGGAGTGACGTCCCGAAACGCGAACAACGGCTTTTTGTTTCCCATCCCAAACGGAGCCAGTTGGTTGAGCTGTTTTATCAAGAATGGATTTACTTCGTCCAGACGGAGCTGTGCATCTATAAGTAAAGGTTCGGCCACGGTGGCTTGGGCCCCTAATTGCTCCATGGCGGTATTGAGTTTTTCTCCAAAGGTGAAAATATCTTCGTCTTTGACGGCGAATCCGCCGGCCACATGGTGACCACCGTATTCGAGAAACACCTCGGGGACGGACTGCATCAAGGTCACCACACTCGCGCCACCACCAGAACGACATGACCCTTTGTAGACTCCGTTCCCGTCTTTCCCCCAAATAAACGCCGGACGGTTGTATTCCTGAGCCAAATTATTGGCAGCCAGACCAACCAGCGACGGCCGCCAGTCAGGACTCCCGAATACTAAAACGCTAGGCAGGTCTTCGACTTGCTTGAGACGTTTGTGCAATTCTTTGGTCATCTGCGCCACCATTGATTTGCGCTTGGTGTTTAAATCTTCGAGGTGATCGACGCGAGCACTGGCTTTTACCACGTCAGGTTCTGAAAGCATGTAAAAGGCATCTTCGGGACTATCCATGCGGGAAGCGGCGTTGATGCGCGGACCAATAGTGAATCCAATATCATCTTCAGTGAGGTGTTGCTGGCTGGCTTTGGCTTTTTTGAGTAATTGCTGCAAACCTGGTCGTCGAGACTTGCGCAAAACCTGCAAGCCATAATGGGCCAAGACTCGGTTTTCCCCCACCAGTGGGACCATATCGGCAATGGTAGCGACTCCAACCATATCCAACCACCACTTCTCCCAGCCGGGTGCGACATCGTACGTACCTCGCTCCAGTAAGGCTTGAGCCAACTTAAACGCCACCGCAGCGCCACACAAATCAGTAAATGGATACGCACCAAGTTTTGGATTTACCACCGCGACAGCTTCTGGCAACACGGCTTCTGGTTCGTGGTGATCAGTAATAATCACGTCGATTCCTTTAGTGTGCGCATAGGCGACTTCGCGTACATTGGAGGTACCGCAATCGATAGTAATAATGAGTCTTACTCCGTCGGCGGCCAAGCTATCAATCGCTTTTTCACTGAGACCAAATCCTTCGTAGTGTCGATGGGGAATATAATTTTGAAACTCGGTGTGACCAATAGCGGTAAAAAAATCATAGAGAACGACTGCCCCGGGAATACCGTCACAGTCATAATCACTGAAAATCGCAATGAGTTCTTTCTTTTTGACCGCAGACTCTATACGCAGGCACGCAGCTTCCATGTCATGCAGGAGGGTTGGCGAGTGGAGTTGTGAGTCATAATCGGGCTTGAGAAACGCCTCTGCTCTCGCCGCGGTATCTAAGCCGCGAGCCCGCAGTAATTGATTGAGCAGTGGTGGTTCATGAGCTAAGACTGGTTCATGAGTGTCTGCTTCTGGAAATACGAACGTGCTCATACTGATGATTTCATGATACCATTTACGACATATGAGTACTATTTTCACCAAAATCATTAACCGTGAGATTCCGGGGTTTTTTGTCTATGAAGACGATGTTTGCGTTGTTTTAATGGATAAGTTTCCCGCTGTCTCGGGGCAAGTAATAGTTGTTCCCAAAGAAGCGGTCGTCTATGCATTTGATTTATCCAACGAAACATATTTGCACATCTGCATGATTTCCAAACTCGTTGCCAAAGCATTGGACGCAGTCTTCCAAACTCAGCGGACCTGTCTGGTCATCGAAGGGTTTGAAGTGCCCCATGTACACATCAAGCTATACCCGATGACAACCAGCGATGAACCCCTCGGAGCAGTAATGCCCATCCAAACTGAAGCCAGTGACGAAGTGCTCGCGGAACAAGCGGTGCGTATACAGATGACTCTTGAAGACCAGACAGACGCCGGAGGGGCTGACGCTGAAATAGAGCCCCAGTAGTTTTACTCTCTGGGTCAAAAAAAGCGCGTCCAAAGGGACGCGTTTTTTACGCAAATACTTGTAGGACACTATTCCTGATTCAGCACATCGATTACAGACGTTGAGCCGTGTTCTAAAAATGCGAGCATCGCGCCGCCGGCGATAGACACAAATCCAAACTGGTCATTTAACCCAAGTTTTTCTATGGCTGCAACGGTGTCACCGCCACCAATCACCGAGAAAGCATCTGCCTCAGCGACGTGCTTGGCAGTTGTTTCAGTACTTTCTGTGTACCCCATTTCATACGCGCCAAACGGACCGTTCCAGAGAATCGTTTTAGCCTTCTCGATATACGTTACCAGCATATCTACTGTCATCGGACCGATATCCATGATTTTTTCTGCCGGCAAGACGTGCTCGGGAGATTTCACCACTTTTCCATCGGGACCGTCTACGATTACATCAATAGGGATGATGAGTTTGGGATTATCCAGCAGCGGTTCTCCCTCAAGAGATACCTTGGACACCAGCGACTGACCTACTTCATATCCTTTGGCTTTAAAAATATCATTCATGAGTGCCCCGGCAATAAACACCTGGTCGTATACTTCGAGATACTTTTCTACCAGTGGCATCTTGGTCTCAAACTTTGCCCCACCCAACAAAAAGAGTGAAGGATGTAGTGGAGTAATGGCTTTAGATAATTCAGTCACCTCCTCTTCCATCGTGAGTCCCGCGTAGGCCGGCAGCTTCTGAGCCAATCCAAAGGTAGACGCGTGCTCACGGTGCGCGACGGCAAACGCATCATTGACATACAACTCTCCCAGGCTCGCCAGATACTCTACGAACTCTGCATCATTCTGGGTCTCTCGCTCATCCTGTCGAAGGTTTTCGGCCAGCAAAATCTCCCCATCTGCTAAGAGGTTCTTTCGAGAGATAAACTCATCCCCGGTTACCACCCCTCCCCAGTGCACCGGCAGACGTTTTTCTAGTTCCGTGAAGACTGGTTTTAAGGTTTCTTCTGGCCCCCGACCTAAGTGACCTAAAATAATCGTCCGGGCTCCCGACTCATGCAAATAACGCAAAGTGGGCATAGCACGCTCAAGTCGAAACATATTTCGTATCTTGCCCTCTTGCAGTGGAATATTCAGCGAAGAACGAATCAGTACGTATTTCCCTTTGAGGTCTCCAGCTTCAGTAATTTTTTTCATATTAGTTGGCTGACTGGGCAATCAGTTCTGCAAAGTCTTCTGCTTTGAGACTGGCTCCTCCGACTAAAAATCCGTTCATTCCTCCTCCAGCTTGGAGTTGGGCCGCGTTGTGGGGTTTGACCGAACCGCCGTAAAGGAGCCGAACGTTTTTGGCTGTCTG
>Ga0306901_1000459_pt1 | contig 17704 bp, 17 predicted proteins | sample AntRauMFilla3767_FD_190431 | JGI IMG/M metagenome (GOLD analysis project Ga0306901, IMG submission 190431) | Saline lake microbial communities from Rauer Islands, Antarctica - Metagenome Filla 3 #767 (v2) (version 2) | ecosystem: Environmental > Aquatic > Non-marine Saline and Alkaline > Saline ... | reverse complement strand
GTCAACCAAATTACTGTTATAAAAGGATGATGCCAGGATACCAAGAAGCAGCAGTCCGAAGCCGATATGGCTAAGCGAGCCGCCAATCAATTTGGGCTCTTTCATCATCAAACGAACCATAATAAAACTGTTGCCGATAACTGCAAACCAACCCGCCAGCATAAATATCATGGAGTACAGATCGTACACTTCGGCAATCATAATGGTAGCAAGCGTGGCCACACAGCTGAGGGCCACCGGGGCCAAGAGCTCGCGCGCAAGTGATTCGGCACTTTGGCGCTTCCAAAACAAATACTGCCCCACTGCCGTCATGAAAGCGGCAATAATAGCCAGCGGCAGGGTCCAATCATTATAAAAACTAATTTCCGGCGGCGTAGGGTTGGCCGTAAATAACCGCCCAATGATGGGCGAACTGGTACCCAGTGTAATCACCAATCCAAGCAAAAAGAGCATCATGGCTCCGGCAAAAGTCATGAACTCACGACTTAAAATCGTTGATTCGTTTCGCTGTTTGGGTAATTTATTGTAGCGCCAGGCAAACATGCCAATGCAGATGCCAGTCATGACCGCCATGAAAATGACGAGCTGCGCGTACAGCCCTAAATCAACGAAACTGTGCACCGAGGCGTCTTCGAGAATGCCTGATCGCGTCAAGAACGTCTCGTACACCACGGCCACGTAGGCCAAGAGCGCAAACACGATGGATGCTTTTTGGGACGTTGAACTTTTTTTCTGGATGATCATGGTATGAATGCCCGCTGTACCCAGCAGCCACGGTACGAGCGAAGCATTTTCGACCGGATCCCACGCCCAGTATCCGCCGAATGAAAGCGTAACATACGCCCAGTATCCACCTAAAAATATAGCCGTGAGTAAACACACATTGGCGCCAAGCGTCCACGGCAAGGCCGGATAAATCCACTCGTTATATTTTTCTTTCCAGAGGGCAGCCATGGCAAAGCAGTACGGCACCGTCATCATGGCAAAGCCGACAAATAAAATGGGCGGATGAATAACCATCCAGGGGCTTTTGAGCAAATCATTCAAGCCTTTGCCATCAGTGGGAACGAAATCGGGATTGGCCTGAATAAAGGGTGCATTGGGCATGGCTTCGGCGAGGGTTCGGAAGGGTGATGCCCCGATGGCTACATCCCCGAAATGAATGCCGGAAACCATAGAAAACAGAAATACCTGCGTGAGCGTAAGGAAAAAGAGTACCGGCCCGCGATAGGGTTTGCGTGTCCACTTCATCAAGCCAAGACCGATAAGTACCGAAAAGAATATCCACAGCATAAAGCTGCCCTCCTGCCCGCCCCAAAAGGCGGCCACGAGATATTTTAGCTGCAGATCGGTACTGGTGTAATTGAAAACATAATAATAGCTAAAATCATGATCTAAGATAAGATATACCAGCAGTGCCGAGGCAGCGACCAAGAAAATACCCTGGAACCCAAAGAGCCAGTTTGAAGCACGGAAATATCTGTTATCGTCATTTCGGGAGTACAGAAAATATCCCACAGCCGCGAGAATGGCGCTCACAAATGCAGCATTGATTAATATTTTTCCTGCGATTCCGATCATAAAATGATATTCATAAAAACTTTAACTAACACACCCCGTCCCGATCCCGAATCCTCGGGACGGGACACCCCTCTCAAGAGGGGACTGCTTTTGTACCCTTTTGCCAAAGACACTCTTTTGGAGGAAGGGGTAAGGGGGATGACAGAAAAGCTCAAAATTTAAATACAAAAAGCTAACTCTTCGCTGCCTCAGCCGGCTCAAACTGTGCTTCTTCGCCGGTGGCGTTATATTTTGAGGGACATTTCATCAGCATATCATTGGCATAAAACACGCCGTTTTGCATGCTCCCGATTACCACAAGTTTTTCCGCCTGCTCAAAATTATTGGGCTTAGGCTTCGGATAAATCACTTTGCGGACATTGCCCTGCTCATCTTCCATAAAAAAGGAAAATCGCTTGCTTTCAACCGAAAATCCGTGCGATTTAGAATCTTCCCATTTGCCTACCACATGCGCACTTTTTCGCGTTTCGGCATCATTAAAATTGGTGTACGTACTGATGCTTTTACCAAAATTAACCATCAACAGAGTGGTAAAACCTACAATGGCAATTACGCCGATAATTACTTTGGGTCTCATATCTAATTATTCGTTGATTGCTTGTTCAATTCTTCTTCCAGCCGGCTTACTTTTTTATCAGTTCGAATGATGTAAAACAGCAGAACAAACCAGATGATCAGACTCACGGCCAGCACAATAAAAATAAGGTCATTCGATGCCATGGCTGTAATAAAAGCTCCGGCCTGATCGGCTGATTCTGCGCCGGCCCATTGGTCGCCATAACTTGCTGAAAGCGTATCAACAGCAGACGTGTCCTGAAAAACGGATGTAAGTGGATTTTTCATGCTCGCTTGTGCTCCATCTTATGTTTAATTCTTTTATATCGCACGCCGATATCAGTAAACCAAAATGCCAGCCCAATAAATCCTACGACGGCCGGGTAAAAAATATACCGCAATTCCGGTGCTGTAATCTCGCTAAATGCCGGGTTTCCGTCCGCCCCGGGGTGCAGGCTCGGCAACTGGCGCGGAATGATGTACAGCAAAAACGGGATAGTCGTGGCCGCAAAAATATTATACACCGCTGATATTTTCGCCCTTTTTTGAGGATTATCAAAAGCCGTCCGCAGTACAAAATAAGCTACATAAATCATCATTGCTAATGCTGAAAGATTCATCCGCGGCTCAGCAAACGTCCACCAGGCGCCCCATGTAAATCGCGCCCAAAGCGAGCCCGTAAGCAAACCGCATATCCCAAAGACCAACCCTACCTGGGTTATGGTTTCGGCTTTCCGATCGGTTGCAAGGTCTTCATCACTTAGGTATTTGATGCTGTAAACCAAGCCGCCCAGAAAACAAACGGCCATGGTAAACCACATAGGCACATGCAGAAACAGATTACGCGCCGACTCTTCCAAAATAGGAATCTCTGGCAGCGGTATCAAAAAACCGGCAATGATGACGCCTGTCATCCAGATTGCCACAATATATTTCCAGGGTTTTAATTTCATAAAAGAGTAAAAAAGCAGCTCGTTTTGAGCGTGTAAATATACAAAATAATTCAGCTGCGCGTGGAGAATAATCACCCCGCATTTTCTTGAATTTTACGTATGTTATGATTGTTATTTGAAGCTATTATGAAATAGTCGAACAACTTATGTCTTCTGCACCATCTGAAAAATCCTTTGAATTACGGCCCAGCTGGAAACAGTTTTTTGGGGCCTACATATTGTCTATTCTCGCCATTCCGCTGTTCGGCATCGGACTCATCACACTATATTTTATCCGAAAAAAACACAAAAAAATAATATATAAAATTACAGATCTGTACATTGCGCGCATTGATGATCGCTACGAACACAAGGTGGATCTGGTTGATATTACAAATATCGAAACGCGTCAATCATGGCTGCAGAAAAAGCTGCACATTGCCGACCTTGTTTTACAAACGTCGGCTTCTAATATGGTGCTTGGCGGATTGCAAGAACCCGGCAGGCTAAAAAGTATTTTGGAGCAGGCTATCGAAGCCGAAAAAGTACGCCGGGAGCAGCAGCAGAAAACGAATGCTAAAGAACCGGATTATAAACCCGGCAGTATGGATAAGATCAACTATTTAACCGGCTTGTGGCAGCAAGGCTTAATATCGGAAGAGGACTACAAAAAAGAACGCAAGCATTTTGAATGATTTTCAGCTTTGCCACCAAATAGCTATACTTCCGCCCATTATGCGGTTAACTAATGAACAACCCCAAGGCATCGGGGTATCAACAATAGGAAAAAGGTATGCAAAACTTGGTTTCTATTTATTATTACCCATCCCTGCACCCCTCCAGAGGGGATTTGGGGAAATTTTTGCATACCTTCTTTTATATACGTTTCCGACCCATAGGATTGATGAAGTTAACAGGGTTTATAAAAGCAGTTTCACCGAAGAAGAGATTCGCGACTTGACAACCTTTTTTAAACCCGATACCGGTTAAAAATTTTCTGCAATGAATCCCTAAATCAGCCAAAAAATTGCAAAAATTTCTCAAAGTATTGTCATGGAGCATCAAGCGGAGCTGCAACAAAATATGAGAGAAGCCATGCAAGATCAGTAAGCCCTCTTAGGTTTTGATAAGCAAACCCCGTCCGGCCGTTTGTTTTGTTCCGAAGGAATGCCTTTGGCGCGGGCGGGTTAAAAAAGGCTCAAGCTACCCGCCTGACAGGTTCTTCTTTAAATAATGTTCAATAATCTGCAAGAGATTCTGATCCGCCAGCCGGCAGCCAGGATGATACTAATAGGGGGCTTTGCAGAACCATGACTTTGTTTTCGACTTCATTCGTCGTGGCTCCTCATTGCGCTCAAACTGACGTCATATTGAGCGCAGCAGAGCGTAGTCGAAATGAGCGTCAGTAATTCAAAGGCCTCTGATAGTTTTATATTACCGATTTACTCCTTCCCGTTTTAGGATGGAGTAGTTTGCAATTGCACCTTGGTTTGATCTTCCTCTGCTTCTTTTGCTTTGTGCAACTGGTATGATTCTTCCTGCTGCGTTATCGTCCATCCCCAGCAGAAGCCAGCTACAGCTAACCCCGTTCCAAATATTATGAGCAGTTGGCGGATGGAAAAAATATCATTTTCGAGCAGTGCCGAGGCCGTCAACACCGAAACCGATTGCGCCAGTGTGAACAGCAGCCATTCGGTGCTAAATATCCGCCCGCGATACGTGTCGGGCGTGCGGCGCTGCAACAGTACCGTACTCATCACCCAGTTTGCCCCGGATGAGGTATGCGCCAATAGCACAAAAATGAGCATCAAAATTAGACTATTCATCAATCCCACTATAAAATACATCAGCCCGGTAAAAATCATACAATAGCCCATAACTTTTATCCAATCCGACTCATCGGGAAAAAGCCACCGCCCGATAATCGGTCCAATACCGGTGCCGATACCCCGCGCTGAATACAGCAATCCTAAGCCCATGCTTCCCATCAGCAAAATCTCTTCAGAAACTAAAATAAGCATATACGTAAGCGCGCCTAAAAACATGGTATAAAATCCTTTAGCCAATGTAGGACGGCGCACCGCGCCGGTGCGAAGCAAGTACTGAAATCCCTCCTTTATTCCTACAAACGGATTACGCGTACGTGCACGTTCTGCATCACTCATTTCTTTTTGTGGAATAACGGCTTTGTAAATAAACCAGCCCGAAAGCAGATAGCTCAATGCATCAATAATAAAAACCAGATCGGTTCCCAGCCAGGCCGTCGCCAGTCCGCCTACGCCCATGCCCATGGTAAAAATAACGCTCCAGCTTGCCGCCGAAAGTACATTGGCATCAACAAGTTCTTGGGCGGAAGTAACATTGGGAATGGATGAGGTCTTGGCCGGCTCAAAAACCGCCGAAAGCATCATCTGCAGGGCGGTAAGCACGTAGGCCAGCCACAGTGTTTCGTAAGAGATAACCAGCAGCATTCCCATCATGATCAGCGCCCGCAAACCATCGCAGAGCAGCATTAACTTGCGGCGGTTAAAACGATCGGTGATATAGCCGGCGAAAGGTGAGAAAAATGCCAGGCTCAACATTTTAACGACGATAATGAGCCCCAGCAAAAATTCCGAATCAGAATATTGAGTGATGAGTGCATATACAGCCAACAGCCCAAACCAGTCGCCAAAATTGGATATTATCTGGCTCAGCCACAACCGGCGGTAATTATGGTTTTTGGAAACAAGGGTGATGTAAGGCTGTAGTTTTTCAAACATTTTTTTGCCGCAGATCTACACGGATTTAAACGGGTTCGATAAATTAGAAATTAGAGGTTGGTGCCAGGATATTAGAAATTTGAAGTTAGAGGTTGGAAAGTAATTCTAAGCTGCCGGATTTCCAGCTTCTAATTTCTAATATCCAGCCTCTGTTTTATTCCACACCTGTACTTCCAAACCCACCTTCGCCCCGGCTACTTTGCGGCAACTCATTAACCTCTTGAATGCGGCACTGCTGTACCGGCGCAATCACCATTTGTGCAATACGGTCGCCGTGATGTACCGTAAATGCATCTTTCCCGTGATTAATGGCCAAAACCTTTATTTCTCCGCGGTAATCCGCATCAATGGTTCCCGGTGTATTTAGCATGGTAATGCCGTTGCGCCAGGCCAGGCCGCTACGGGGACGAATTTGGGCCTCATATCCTTCCGGCAGAGCCATTTTTAAGCCGGTGGGGATCAACGCGCGCGTACCTGTTTTAATGATAATCGGTTCTTCGAGGGCCGCCCGCAAATCCATGCCCGCCGCCGATTTCGATTCATACGAAGGCAACGGTACATCTTTTGCATGCGAAAGTTTTTTAAAGGAAAGATCAATCATTTTCGGCGTTTTTTAGCGTATTCAATGAGCTTAATTTTAACATTTCCCAGCCATACATTCACGCGGGCCTCAACCGGCACCCGCAAATCATCCGCAAGATACCACGATTCAAATTCTCCCGAAAATCCAAAGGGGCCATCAATATCCGTATTCCCCTTAGCGTAATAGGTCTCTACTTCGTCGGGAAATGCATCATATTCACGCATTTCCGTTTTTGTTGTCTGATTCATCGTCAGATCACTCTTTTTTCGGTTGATGTAAACCGGGAATATCACCGTGGTATCTACACCGGCCGTAAGTCGCGTGAAATATAAGAGCGCATGCCCGGCAGAGGCCGGCTCTACCAGGGCCAGGGTATCCGGTGATTCTCCTTTTTCGTTCGCATATACGTTCTGTAAATCGTGGTCAAACACATATTCCGATTCGCGATAATTCTCCTCATCCACATTATCGCTCCAAAATTCATGCACCCGGAGATCGCTACCTGAAATACCCAAAACAGAGGTGTAGTGATTTTCTTCTTTACCCACAAACGGTACGCTGGAGTTGGAGGTAATAATGGATTGAAGACGCAAACGTTGGTTCCCATCGGCAAGGGTATCAGATGTTATCTCAACCTTCACTTCTCCCAGTTCAAAAAAGCTGTACCGCACTTCATAGGTAAAAACTTCGTGCCATTTAGCCAACGAGTCGGCCGTGGGAGGCGGTTGAAGCGATTGATTTGGTGAACCCGTATCCTGTGCATGCGTCGGAATTGCAGCCAACCATAAAAGGATTAACGCCACGAAACAACGCCCGAAAAAATCTTTTCTGTTCAAGTTATTATTTTCTGTTATTTTCAATGACTTGGTAGTTCAGTGCAAAACCATGTCGTAAAATGACAACGAAAGTAAAATCGTTCATGACCATTTCCAACCCCGCCAAACTTATAATAGCTATTATTGTTACCGCAGCGCTGGCAGGCTGTTCCGAAAGCGAAGATCAGCGAAATTTTGAGCAACGTGCGCTGCTTCCTCCCTCCGGCATTATGGCTATGAATGCAAACGGAGCGCCGGCAGATGGCGGCGAGGAAGATTCTGACGACTGGCAAATTGCGCCCGAATTTCAGGGAACGATTGATGTACAAACAGCGGCCTTTCCCAATCCGGTATCCTTTAACAGTACCTTCGAAATTTTAATTGAAATTCAAAGTTTTCAATCTATCAACGGTCTTCAGGTTTTTGCTTTCCAACAGCCCAATAATCTCATTGGGCCTCTTTTCCAGCAGACGGGAGAGCTCAACCCCGGCTTATATACTATTCGCCCGCAGCAATTTGCCTCTGAGGCCGGCACCGGCAATTTGGGCAGCTTATACAGAATTATTATTTATAGTACGCGCCAAGAAGTAATAACCTACGGCGACGTACAAATTGAATGATTTCCATGCACAATCATAAAATTACAACTTCTGAATATTCGGTATTAGAGCGACTTGTTTTCCCCGAGCCCTTTTCTTCCATCATGGATGAAACCGGACTACAATACGGCGAACTACGGGATGATCTCATCAACCTGCTTAATTTTGGCTTTGTTGAAGCTTTCGAAGGGAGTGATGACCGCATCACTCCGACCAAATTTTACGACTCCGATAATCTGCAAAAATTTAGATTCCGCGCCACCAGCAAAGGACTTTCAGCTATTTGACTCGCAAATGAATATCGTAAAATGACAGATGATAGTTGCAAATGGATGCCGAAAAAAAATTCTTTAAAAATGGGAATTGCATTAAAATATTTTTTCTATTTACATCCCTCCCCGCCTCTGGCGGTACTCCCTTTGATAAGAGAGAATTCTTCCGTCTTAGCCAATTAAAAAAAATATATTATGAAATTTGAAGCGATCATCAACGATGAAGCCACCGAACTTCACATCAATCCAGAGGATGGGGAATTTGCCATCAATGATACCGAAGAGCCTTACTCTTTTCACACCCAACCCGGCGGGCGACGCTTGCTGCGCATTGGTCATAAACTGTATAAAATTGATAATGTAGAATTTGAGAAACAGACCATTTCATTCACGCTCAACGGGCGGTGGTGCTCGGTTGAGGTTCGCGATGAGCAGGATCTGCTTATGGATGAAATGGGTTTTAAAACCGAGGCGGAAATTGGTGAAGGCGAACTCAAAGCCCCCATGCCCGGTAAAATCCTCGAAATTATGGTGGCCGAAGGCGATGAAGTTGAACTTGGCGACCCTGTGGCCATTCTTGAAGCCATGAAAATGGAAAACGAACTCAAAGCGCCCGTCTCCGGAGTGATAAAAAGCATCACCGCCGCCGAAAACGATTCCTTAGAAAAAAATGCCTTAATTTTAGAAATAGAATCCCGTGGATAAATTTGTCATTCAAGGCCCAACGCCTCTCAACGGAACCATTCCCATCAGCGGATCAAAAAATGCCGCCCTGCCCCTCATGGCCGCAGCCCTTTTGGGTGATGGGCCGACCACCATCACCAATGTGCCCAAACTGAAAGACATTTATACGTTTAACAATGTAATACGGGTCACCGGCGCACAGGTTGATTTTGATGAATCCGACGAAGAGCTGACCATCAACCCGGATAATATTGGACACCTCGAAGCGCCGTATGACTTGGTGCGCAAAATGCGGGCTTCATTTTATATGCTGGGCGCGCTGGTCGGCAAGTATGGTAAGGCCAAAGTTTCACTGCCGGGCGGATGCGCATGGGGGCCGCGGCCGGTTGATTTACACCTCGGCGGCATGCGTGCCATGGGCATTGACATCAGCCTGGAAGAGGGGTACGTATATGCCCAGGCACCGGACGCCATTGGCAAAGCAAGCTTCACGCTTGAGCCCAGCAGCGTGGGGGCCACCATCAATTTAGTGCTGGCCTCGGTACTGCAGGCTGATAAATTTGTGCTCCACAACGCCGCCAAAGAACCGGATGTGGTGCTGCTGTGTGAAACGCTCGCAGAGATGGGCGCTGATATTGACGGCATTGGCACCAATACGCTTACCATTCGCGGTGTGGATAGCCTTAACAGTATTACCGTCCGCAATGCCCCCGACCGCATTGAAACCGGTACTTTTATGATTGCCGCAGCCATGCACCCCGATTCTGAAATTACGCTGACCGGCACCGACCCCAGCGAATTGGGTGTATTCCCTGAATACTTTAACAAAACCGGCGCTGCCTGCACTATTGACGGTACGGATATTCACATCAAAGCACCCGATGAAATTCGCCCGGTATCTATTGATACAGGCGTTTATCCCGGCTTCCCCACCGACCTGCAAGCCCAGTGGTGTACTATGATGACCCAGGCAGCGGGCGAATCAACCGTAACCGATACCATCTATGATGACCGCTTCAGCTACGTACCCGAACTGGTGCGGCTCGGCGCGGATATTGCGGTGGAACAAAACAGCGCCTGCGTTAACGGACCGGTGCCCCTCAGCAGCGCCTCGGTGATGAGTACCGACCTGCGCGCCAGCGTCAGCCTGGTCCTTGCCGCAATGGTAGCCAAAGGCACCACCGATGTGCTGCGCATCTACCACCTGGACCGCGGCTACGAAGATCTGGAGCAAAAGCTGAGCGGCGTGGGTGCACAAATTGAAAGAGTGGATCAGAACGAGGAAGATTAACTTTTTTTATGCAGGGCGATTCTTTGAGCAGGGAGATTCTTCGACTTCGGTCGTCTCTCGAAAACCTCGGGATCCTCCCTGCACTCAGGATGACAGGTTTAGTTTAAATTATTTCTTTATACAAATCCCGTCTTTGTGGATTTAATGTATCAATTAGATTTTCCTTCTTTTTTCGGGTCCAGCCTTTTAATTGCTTTTCCCGTGCAATGGCATCATAAATTTTAGCATATTCCTCATAATAAACCAGCTTATCCACATTATATCGCTTTGTAAAGCCGTCCATTTCTTTTTGCTTATGCTGCCAAATTCTTTTTACCAAATCGCCGGTGACACCAATATAAATTACGGTATCATAACGGTTTGAAAGCATATAAATGTGGTATTTCTTTTCCCCCATATTTGTAAGACAAGTTTCAAAGTGTATCCTTACAAAAAAGCTGTCATTCTGAGCGGAACGAAGTGTAGTCGAAGAATCTCCTTATATCTACCCCCGCCCCCCGATCGAGATGACAGTTTATTTTTAGGATGTATTCTTTCAATAGAAATATCCTGTACAAATGAACTAAAAGTTCTCCAATTACTTTACTATATTATAAGTAGCGTCATTGAAGGGAAATTTTTCCGGCGTTTTCAGAAGATATTGGTACTGCAAATAGCTCGACCGAAATTTTATAAAACTTTTAGCTTTTTGATTTACTCTTTTGTTCATATTTGGAGGCTGTTAACTGCCGCATTTTGCAGGGTTTCAGCTTCCGAGAGCCTAATTGCACCCTACGATTCCCTCTCTGGAAACACTCAACGGCCCTACAGACATTTTATATTTAACGAGAATTTTAACGCAGCGGCTGCTGAATGTCCGCTTGTTGGAAAGAATGTAACGACTTTTTTATCTATGCTTTTTATTCCCTCATATTCTTTACTGCGCATATCCGCGGCGGCCAGCAGCAGCATGAAACAGGTATTTTTCAATGAAAAATCAAATTATTATTCACGGTTCGGGGAACCAGAACCGCATTGCACTGCTTGAAAATGGAGAATTAGCACAGCTTTTTATAGAATCAGAAGAGAACCAGCGCACGGTCGGCAACATTTATGTTGCACAGGTTCACAAAGTAATGAGCGGTATCCGGGCGGCCTTCATCGACATGGGCACCCCCAAAGACGCCTTCCTGCACTTCTCTGACGCCGGCGACCATCTCAAGGATTATATCCAGATGCTCAACGGTCGCGAAGCCATTCACAAAAACGTGCGCAAGGAGCTTTCCAACACCAATTTTGATAACCTGCCCAACTACAAAAAGCAGATTTTTGCCGGTAAAATGCTGCGTGCCGGTCAAAAGCTATTAGTGCAGATTGTCAAGGAACCGATTGGTACCAAGGGACCGCGCATCTCAACCGATATTACCATTGCGGGTCGGTATTTAGTGCTCATCCCCATGGGCGAATATATTGCGGTGTCCAAGAAAATCAACAATTATAAAGAAAAACGGCGCCTCAAAAGTACCGTCGCCTCCATGCTGCCCGAAGGGTTTGGGGTCATTATTCGCACGGTAGCGCAAGGCCAAGAGAAGCAGGCCATTGAAGATGATATGCGCGATGTGCTAAAAAATTGGGAGAAGATTCTCGACAAGCTAAAAACGCAAGACCCGCCTTCCCTGCTGCACAAAGATCTGGGTATGACCGAAAGCCTGATACGTGATCTCTTTGCCAAGCAGTACGACCGTGTGCTGATTGACGACCAGGAAATGCATCGTAATATCAAATCATATGTGGGCCAGATTGCCCCGCAAATGGTGCCAAATGTACAAATACATAAAGGCAGTGATCATATTTTTGATCACATGAATATTGCCAAAGACGTGGATTCCATTTTTAGTCCGCGGGTGCGTATGCCTTCCGGCGGGTATCTTATTTTTGAGCAAACCGAGGCCATGTACGTGGTTGATGTCAACTCGGGCCCTTATGCAGCCAAGAAAAAACAGGAAGACAACTCCCTGAAAACGAATTTAGAAGCGGCCCGCGAAGTAGCCAAACAGCTGCGCTTGCGCGATATCGGCGGCATTATTGTGGTTGATTTCATTGATCAGCGGAAAAATAATAATCGTAAGAAAATTTACGATGAGCTGATGAAGGAGTTCAAAAAGGACCCGGCCAAAACCAACGTTATTGGGATGAGCGATTTTGGGCTGGTTCAAATCACCCGCCAACGCATTCGCCCCAGCGTGGTAAATTCCGTGTCTAAAAAGTGCCCTACCTGCGGCGGTTCCGGCAATGTGGTTACGCGCAATACCATCATCGCCGACCTCGACGCCTGGTTGAGTAAGTTCAAGCACACCACCGGTTATCGGGCTGTTGATATCTACATCAACCCGTATTTAAAATCACATCTCGAGAAGGGACTGCTGAGCATCCGCCGCAAATGGATGATGCACTACTTCCTGAAAATTTCGTTCGTATCCGATGAAACCATTTCACTGAACGAATATAAAGTGACGCTCGACGGCTCGGATATTGAAATTACAGACGCCGTGATGCGTAACCAGGATATTGATGAACTCATCAAAGACGAGAGCCAGGATTCCCAGGAATCTGATTTTGGGCGCGGCAAATCGGGCAGCTTAAGCTATTATGCCAAAGACGGCACCGATACGCGCAAACCGCGGCCCTCATCTAACGGGAGCAGGAAAAAATCTCACAATTGATCATCGCATCACACGGTCTTATTAATCCAACCTATTTAGATTCACACTATGAGTATTCCGCAACTTAAAGCTACCACGGTACTGGGCGTTATCCACAACGGAGAAGCGGCCATTGGCGGCGACGGACAAGCCACCATGGATAAAACCGTGATGAAGGCAACCGTTACCAAAGTTCGGCGCCTGCATGAAGGAAAAATTGTGGCGGGGTTTGCCGGCTCTACCGCCGATGCCTTTACCCTGTTTGAAAAATATGAGTCCAAAATTGAAGAGTATAATGGCGACCTGAAACGGGCCGCCGTTGAGATGGCAAAAGAATGGCGTAAAGATAAATTCCTGCGAAAACTCGAAGCGCTGCTCATTGTGATGAATAAAGATCAAGCGTTGCTTATTTCGGGTCAGGGTGATGTAATTGAGCCCGATGATGATATTTTAGCCATTGGCAGCGGCGGTTCATTTGCACTGGCGGCTGCACGGGCGCTCAAAAAAGATGCCCCAGATCTTTCGGCCAAAGAAATTATTGAAAAATCACTGAACATTGCCGCCGATATTTGCATTTATACCAATCATAATCTGAGTATTTTAGAAATTGAAGAATAGTTCCATGAAAAAACTTGTAAAACAGCAAAACCTAACTCCTCAGCAAATTGTTGCTGAACTGGATAAGTATATAATCAGCCAGGATGAAGCAAAACGCTCGGTAGCTATTGCCCTGCGCAACCGCTGGCGACGCATGAATGCGGATGAAGAAATACGTGATGAAATTTTGCCCAATAACATTCTGCTGATCGGTCCCACGGGCGTAGGCAAAACCGAAATTTCGCGCCGCTTGGCCCGCCTGGCCGAAGCTCCGTTCATTAAAGTTGAGGCCTCCAAATTCACCGAAGTGGGCTACGTGGGCCGCGATGTGGAATCCATGATTCGCGACCTCACTGATATTTCCATCAACATGGTGAAAACGGAGATGCAGGATCGTGTGCAAGACAAAGCCAAAAAAATTGTAGAAAAGCGCATCCTGGATATTCTCATCCCTCCTGTGCAGGATTCAGAGGAAGAACCCGGTACCGGCTTTCAATCAAATGATGAATTTAATCCCGACAATGCCAGCGACCAAGAACTGAATAAACGTACGCGGGAAAAGTTTCGGAAAAAACTGCAAAATGGAGAGCTCGAAGACCGTGAAATTGAAATTGAGATACAGTCTAACAAAGCGCCCATGATGCAGGTATTTGGCCCGCAGGGCGGCATGGATGAAATGGGCATCAACCTGCAGGATATGATTGGCAATATGTCGGGCAAGGATAATACCTCCAAACGGCACGTTACCATCGAAGAAGCGCGTGAAATTCTGCTTGATGAGGAAGCCGAAAAACTGATTGACCACGATGCGGCCGTCGAAGAAGCGCTGGCCCGCGTGCAAAAGCAGGGCATTGTATTTATTGATGAAATTGACAAAGTGGCTACCGACAGCAGTAACGGAAAAAGCGGCGGCGGTGGCAGTGATGTCAGCCGGCAGGGCGTGCAGCGCGATATGCTGCCCATCATTGAAGGCAGCACGGTAAAAACGAAGCACGGCATGGTGCAAACCGATCATATTTTGTTCATCGGTTCCGGGGCCTTTCACGTATCCAAACCGTCCGACATGATTCCGGAGTTGCAGGGACGCATGCCCATTCGCGTTGAGCTTAATTCCCTTACCGAAAGTGACTTTTTTGATATCCTCACTCAGCCCAAAAATGCGCTTACTAAACAGTATCAGGCCATGCTGGCCTCCGAGGGCGTTGAAATAGAATTTACCGAAGGCGCCATCAAAGAAATTGCCGCTATCGCTGCGCAGGTCAACCAGGCCGTAGAAAATATTGGCGCCCGACGGCTGCACACCATCCTGTCATCACTACTTGATGAGCTGTTATTTGCCGTCCCTGACGATATTAATTCCGGGAAGGTGACCATCGATAAAGAGTATGTGAACAAGCAGCTCAATGATTTGGTCAAAGACAAAGACCTCAGCCATTACATTCTTTAAATCAACCTGCAATGATTGACAGATCTGTTGCGTTATAAAAAGTGAGCCGATAACGCTCAATGAAAGAGTAACCTGTAACATAATCTGATTCACTTTATGAAATTGAATAAATTTCTTGCTCCCAACATCGCCATCGTATTGGTTTTGTTTGCGTTCTGGTTCGCCGGGGTTGATTCGGTGCTGAAAACCTCGGACGATCGCGAAACAAATATTCGCAAATACGTTCAAGTACAGCGGCAAATTCTGGATAATTACGTTAATGATGTGAGCCTCAATGCTCTTTATAAGGGCAGCATTAAAGGGTTGGTTTCAGGCCTCTCTGATAGCACAGCAGAAATTCCCGGTACGCCCATTGATACCACCTTCGGCGATGTGAAAATTGATGACTTGCTGGAATCAAAAAATAAATTTGAGAAAGCCTATACCTACGTGGGTGAAACGTTTCCCCAAGAAGATATGAATGCGCGTACCGAAGATGCCATTCGCGGGATGTTTAAAATGCTGGACCCGCATTCCATTTATATTGAACCGAAAAGAAGTCAGGCCATTGAAGAAAATTTTCAAGGTAAATTCCAGGGCATCGGCGTTCAGTTTCAGGTAATTCAAGATACTATTACCGTTGTATCACCCATTGCCGGAGGGCCCAGCGACCGGCTCGGAATCCAATCTGGCGACCGCATTATTGGCATCGAAGACAGCAGCGCTATTGGCTTTTCGAACGAGGACGTGCGCAATGCCCTGCGCGGCCCCAAGGGAAGCGAGGTTGAGGTTACCATTAAACGTCCGACCACCAATAAAAATCTGGACTTTACCATCATCCGCGATGATATTCCCCTTTATACGGTGGATACCAACTACATGATTGACCAAAATACGGGATATGTTAAGATTAATCGCTTTGCGGCTACCACCCACTCCGAATTTATTCAAGCCATGCGAGAGCTGGAAAATAAAGGCATGGAACAAATTATTTTAGACCTCCGCGGTAATCCCGGCGGGTATCTTAGTCAGGCCATAGCCATTTCCGGAGAGTTTTTTGAGCGAAACACGGATATCGTTTCCACCAAAAGCCGGCACCTCCGGTTTACCGAAATGTACCGATCACGTCGCACCGGAGAATTTAAAGATATGCCGGTCATTGTTTTGGTCAATGAAGGGTCGGCCTCTGCAAGTGAAATTGTAAGCGGTGCTATTCAAGACCATGATCGCGGCCTTATTATAGGCCAGCGTACCTTTGGTAAGGGGCTTGTACAGCAGCAATATGGCCTGCAGGATTCAAGTAAAATCCGGGTCACCATTTCAAAATACTACACCCCCTCCGGCCGGTTGATTCAAAAACCCTATTCCAAATCGGGTAGCGAAGAATACGCCTATGAAATACTCAATCGGGAAGTAAATGCCCGCACCGACATTCAGGAATATATTTCTCATGTGCCCGACTCGCTCAAATACAGCACCGATGCCGGACGCACCGTTTATGGTGGTGGCGGTATCGTCCCAGACCATATTATACAACAAGATACTTCGCAATCTGCTGCAGTTGCAGGCTTGATGCGTCAGCAGCGCGTGGAGTTTGATTACGTTCGTAATTATTTGGACCAAAATGGCGATTCATTTCGGGCCAAATGGGAAAATGATTACAACGGTTTTCGTAAAGAATTTAGCTGGAGCGAGAATGATTATGAGCAAATATTTGCGATACTTAAAGAAAATAATTTAGCCGTTTCTGATACTGTTTCCACGCCCGACTTCAATGATAAAAAACTGATCATTCCTGAAGGCCACTTTCAAGAAGTGCAATGGATGGTGGGCGGCATTTTAAAAGCAGAACTGGCTAACCAGGTATGGGGGCTTAAAAAATATTATCCTGTTATTAACGATGTGTTTGATAACGCCATTGAAACGTCCATGCAGTTCTGGGGTGAAGCCCGGAAATATACCAATCATAATGTTGATCCACGGAATCAGGAACGATTTGACAATTCCCCAAGATTGAACTGATGAACCATGGCTACGGTAGCCGTCTCGGTACGCAGGCGGTTCTCTCCCAGACTGATGTACGCTCCATCATGGTTACCGATTAATTGCAATTCTTCTTCCGAAAGTCCGCCTTCCGGTCCCACAATTAATAAGGGCTCTTCTTTTGAAGGGGTCACTCCAAAATCAGCAGATTTAGCATCTTGGTGTGCTACCCAAATGTTACTCTCAGAGTGATCTTCCAGCAGCTGCGGCAATGAATTATAGATCGATAATTCCGGCAACCAGCATTGCAGGCTCTGCTTCATTGCCGATAGGATTACAGCTGATAACCGATCAGCGCGTACATTTTGCTTCACCGAATGCGCTCCCCTGAATACCACAATTTCTTTAACGCCCAACTCTACCGCCTTTTTAATGGCAAACTCCAACCGGTCTCTCTTCTTTATAATACCCAACGCCAAGGTGGGTGCGGGTTGTGGTTGGGTATTTTTTTGTGATTTTTCAACGGCTACGCGGACCATATCGGAATCAACAGATGAAACTTTTCCTTCATACCAACCGCCGGCACCGTCCACTATCGTAATATCATCACCCCGCTTGTACCGTAACACTTGCGTAGCATGAGTTGCTTCTTGAGCTCTCAACTCAATCATATCAGCAGTTATTTGGGCCGGTGGGGCATAAAAAATATTCATGAATGAATGTTTGTTAGTTACTTACTTACACGAGGGCTTTGCAAAACCATACATTTTATCATTCTGAGGCCCACTTCGGCAGACAGACCGCCCAACGGGTTCTTCAAAAATCACTTTTTATTTCTTTTTTTCCGGCCATAGGGTTCGCCCGGTACAAAAGCTGTTTTGCCCGTCTCCAGCATTAGCTCAACATAAGGGGCGCACATTTGGCATCCACAACTGCAAAATTT
>Ga0306901_1000458_pt1 | contig 17733 bp, 16 predicted proteins | sample AntRauMFilla3767_FD_190431 | JGI IMG/M metagenome (GOLD analysis project Ga0306901, IMG submission 190431) | Saline lake microbial communities from Rauer Islands, Antarctica - Metagenome Filla 3 #767 (v2) (version 2) | ecosystem: Environmental > Aquatic > Non-marine Saline and Alkaline > Saline ... | reverse complement strand
CGCTGATAACGCTACCTTCGCCTTGAAACTTGCCGGATGGTTCTTTCTCGTTCTACTCATATCAATGACCCTCCTTTGGTCATAAAAAGTAGCTTAACACACTGTCCGAATTTCTGGGACCACCTCTAACTTAAGGCCGCCAAAGAACAAGCCGAGAAAGCAAACCAGGCTAAAAGCGATTTCCTTGCTAACATGAGCCATGAGCTACGCACGCCCCTAAACAGCATTATGGGTATTATACAAATCTTTATGCACGACCAAAGCCTTGATAAAGACAAACATAATATGGCTGCAATAGTACAGAAATCAGCGGTATCACTCCTGCAAACGGTTAATGATATCCTTGACCTTTCCAAGATTGAAGCTGGCAGCATCACACTGAAGAAAACAAGCTTTGATCTTAAAGACAAGGTTTCGGATATAATGGAATCCATATCTGTTATTGCCCGTTCAAAAGGGGTTTCGCTGAATATTCACTATGAGCAGGATAATATTCCCTACCTTATCGGAGACCCCTTCCAGCTTAATAGAATTCTGACAAACATTTTAAGTAATGCTATTAAATATACCGACAAAGGCCGGATTGATCTCGTTATTAATTGCACCCCCCTACCCTTGGATACTAATGACACTTTGCCGAATGCAGTAGAAATTGAATTTATAATTCAGGATACCGGCATTGGTATGACACAAAAGCAATTAAACATTATTTTTGACAAATTCACCCAAGCCGATGAATCAATTACCAGAAAATACGGTGGTACAGGCTTGGGGCTATCAATCGTCAAAGAGCTAGTAGATCTGATGGATGGTAATATTGACGTTAAGAGTAAACTTGGAGAAGGCTCTACTTTCTGTCTTAAAATACCTTTTGAAGCCACAGAAAAAATATCCTCTCACAAAGGCAGTAACAGTGAAACGCAAAAATTTATAAAACCGACTGCATCAGCTATCAAGCCCGAAGATGCCAAGATTCTGGTGGTTGAAGATCATCCGTTAAATCAGAGTTTCATTGAAATACTGCTGAACCGCATGCAAATTGGAACCATAGACATTGTAGAAAATGGGGCATTGGCCGTAAAAGCCTCCTCAGAAACCACTTATGATGTCATTCTTATGGATTGCCATATGCCTGAAAAAAATGGCTATGAAGCTACTATTGAAATCCGGAAAGGCGAAAATTCCGACAAACATATTCCTATCATCGCCCTAACAGCTGATGCCATGATAGGCACACGAGAAAAATGCCTGGACGCCGGCATGGATGAATATATTACCAAACCTGTTGATGTCGACCAGTTACAAAACATTCTAAATCAATGGATTGACTTAGATGAAACGGAACATTCGTCTAAAAAAACCGATATTGAACAGGTAGAGGATACCAAGGATCAGCCGCCTGTCGGTCTTGCCGCGCTAGAATCCTATGCCGATACTCCCGAAGAAATGCAGCAATATATCAGCGTGTTTTTAAATCAGACGGAAAAAGATTTGAAAATTTTGGCCGAGCATTGTCAGGGGGGCGAAAACAAAAACTGGGTTGAAACGGCTCATAAGCTTAAAGGTGGCGCTGGTATGGCCGGTGCCTTACATATGCAGCAACTTTGTGCCCGGGCACAGGCCCTGAATGATGCGACTTTGGAAGAACGCACTGCTTTGCTCGAAGATATTCAGCAGGCTTTCAAAGAAGTGAAAGATTTCCTCGAGAAAAACATAATGGCCTCTGATTAGTTTGTCCGGTCAATAACGTAATCAGCTATATCTTCCAGAATATCACGCGCTGGATGTTCCGGCAGAATATTCAAAGCCTGCAAAGCTTTGTCTTTATACATACGTGCCGTTTCCAATGAACGTTCGAAAGCATCATGCCGGACACAGATCGCGGTTGCGGTTTTAAGGCTATCATCATTCAGATTATCTTTTACAAACGCATCCTGCCAGAATTCCTTTTCTTCATCCGAAGCCTGTTCCAGCGCATAGATAACCGGTAAAGTCATTTTGCCTTCTTTAAAATCATCGCCTATGGCTTTACCAAGCTTGTTTGCAGATGCCTGATAATCAAGCACATCATCGGCAATCTGGAAAGCGATCCCAAGATTAAGCCCGTAATCATATAGCGCCTGATTTGTCTGCTTATCCATTTCCGCAACAACGCCGCCGGTTTCACAGGCCGCGGCAAATAAGGCTGCGGTTTTGGCGGTAATAACCTTTAGATATTGATCAAAGCTGGTCTCAAGATTATTTGCTGTTGCCAGCTGCATGACTTCACCTTCGGCAATAACGGCCGAAGCATTCGATAAAATCCGCAAAACATCAAGAGAGCCATCTTCCACCATAACCTGAAAAGCCCGGCTAAACAGGAAATCGCCAACAAGAACAGCTGATTCATTGCCAAAAATGGCATTGGCGCTGTCCTGACCGCGACGCTGATCGCTTTCGTCGACAACATCATCATGCAAAAGCGTTGCGGTATGAATAAATTCAACGCAGGCGGCAAGCTGATGGTGGCGGCCGCCTGATGACGGGTATCCACAGATAGCGGCCGAGGCTATCGTCAATAAAGGGCGCAGACGTTTTCCACCGGCCGCAATCAAATGTCCGGCCAATTGCGGAATTAAAGGCACGTCAGAATGCATACGGTGTAGAATAATCCGGTTGACCTCTTTCATATCCGCATCAAACAGGTCGGATAAACGGGTCAAAGGATTGATTTGTGCGTCGGTGACGTCTTTAATAGATTGCAGGCTCATAACAAAAAATCTGTACAACAGTTACGTATACGGATAGTTATAATAGGTTTTTATAGGAAATCCAGAGAATATCTTATCATGAAAGAAGTCTTTCGCACCAATAACCCCGTAGAAATCAGCTTTGTGTTGCATTGTCTGGCCGAAACCGGCATTCAGGGTATAGAGCTTGACCGCCACACTAGTGTCATAGAAGGCTCTATAGGTGCGATTCAACGGCGTATCATGGTGATTGATGATGATTTTGATGCCGCGGTGCGAATTATTAACGGGCTTGATGTTAAATGATGGAAACAGAAACAGCGACTAAAAATACATTACTGCGCGGTCAGGTCGCTTTGTGGCAACCGGAAAATGGCTACAGGATGTCGATAGATTCGGTACTGCTGGCAGCAGCTTGTCATCCAGGCTCAGGCGCACGCGTGCTTGATCTGGGATGTGGTGTCGGCACTGTCGGGCTATGCCTGCACTATTTTCAAAATGATATCCAGCTGAAAGGCATTGATATTCAGCCGGATATGATCACGCTTGCCCGTAAAAATGCAGATGAAAATGCCTGTAATGCGGCTGAATTCAAGCTTGAAAACATCACAGAGATGTCCGAAGGCGGATATGATTACGTTGTTACCAACCCGCCTTACTACGAGGATGGCGCCAACACCCCGTCCCCCCTACTCCCTTGGGCTACAGCGCATAGTGGCCGGCTGGAAGATTGGGTCGCCGCCGCCGCACGCAATCTAAAAAAAGGTGGCACTTTCAGCGCTATTTTACCGGCTCAGCGTTTCGATGAAATGCTCTGGCTGCTGCGTAAATACCAGTTTGGCTCGCTGCATATTCTACCTTTATTTCCAAAATCAGGCAGACCTGCAAAACGGCTTATATTTCAGGCAAGGCTCCATAAACGCGGCTCGACTGTATTTCATCAGGGCATTGTCTTGCATGAAAATAACAACGCCTATACGAAGCAGGCCGAGCTTATACTTCAAGGTGCAAATAAGCTATCAAAATTACAATAACAGCATGTTATGCATAATAAGCTTGCAAAATATGCTCGTTTCGTATAACTTATTTAAACTGTATTCAATAAAGGTGTGTATTGATAAATTGAAACCGAGGCTGCAAATTTCAGCTTTGTTTTACGATAATACCTTATGGAGCCCCAATAATGACACAGCCAAACAGCCCCCCGCAGAATAATAAAAAGAAAATTAAACTCGCCTTACAGGGTGGTGGCGCTTACGGGGCATTCACTTGGGGTGTGCTTGACCGCCTTTTGGAAGAAGGAAACATTGAAATTACTGCCGTTTCAGGCGCTAGCGCCGGGTCCATGAATGCCGTGGCTTTGGCGCAAGGCATGGATAAAAACGGCCCTGAGGGCGCACGCAAAAATTTAAAAGATTTCTGGGATGGTATGAAATCGGATCGCTACAATGTTGCTTCTGTATTTAGTGATATCTTTAATCTCGCAACCTCCCGCATAAAAACAGTGTTACGCGAACGTTTAAATAAGGCCATTGACTTTAAATCCTTGCAAGATACGCCAAACGGCCTGCCCCTTTTCGTCATTGCCTCTGATGTAGATAACCATAAACCCCGTATTTTTACCCGTAAGGATATATGCGCCAAAGCTGTTAAAGCGTCTTGCGCCGTGCCTTTTATATTTAGCCCTGTTGAGCTTGACGGCCGTCGTTACTGGGATGGTGCCCTTACCGATAATCCGGCTATTAGCCCGATGGAAGATATAGAAGGTGACCTTGTGATCATTCAAACTTTTCCATTATTGGATAAAACACAGACAAAATCCCGTTTTTCTTCGCAGGACCGGCTTATGGAGTTCGCCGCAAATGCCAGCATTCGCAAAGATGTTAACGCGATTCAAAAAGACAACGAACGATATGATAAAAACCCGAAGGCGGCAAAAGAACTGGGCATCCGTAAAACCCATACCCATCTGATTAATATCGGCAGACCGCTTAAATCAAGCCGCGCAATGGATTTTGATCACCGTCATATTAATAAATTATACCAATACGGGCGCAAGGCAGCTGATGCATGGCTAGCACAAAACGCACATAAACTGGGCGTTGAAAGCACATTTACCGGCGATACATCCCCAAAATCATCAACACCACAGCCCAAGAAACCGGGCTTAAAATAACTTTCATATCGTCCTATATGGATAAATCAGCAAAATGTTTTATATCTAAGGCTATCCCCAGCCTTGCATGACATTAAATACATCTATACAACGTGTATTTAAATGCAATAATTGCCAGAGCATAAGGACAATAGAACGTGAAAATCAAAATCACCAAAATTCTTGCCAAAATACCATTGATCAAAAAACTAATTATTAAAACACCACGGATTGGCGTTGTCCGCTTGAACGGCGTGATCGCCCCGCAATACGGTACGCTCAGCCGCGGGCAGATTGATTTTGAATCTGTCGAACCGCTGTTGGAAGAAGCCTTTAAACTGCCCGAGATCAAAGCCGTGGCGCTGGTCATCAATTCACCTGGTGGCACACCAGTTCAGGCCGCGTTGATTGCTGATAAAATCCGCGCCTTGTCCAAAGAACATAAAGTCCCCGTTTATGCCTTTTTAGAAGATGTTGCCGCCTCTGGTGGCTACTGGCTTGCTTGCGCTGCCGATAAAATCTATGGCCAGAAAGGATCGATCATTGGCTCAATCGGCGTGATTTCTGCCGGATTTGGTTTTGAACAATTGATCAAGGATTACGGCGTTGAACGCCGCGTTCATACATCCGGCAAAAACAAGGATATGCTTGACCCCTTCAAACCTGAAAGCCCGAAAGATGTCAAAATTCTCAAGGCCTTACAAAAAGATCTTCATGTACAGTTTATTGACTGGGTCAAAACCCGCCGTGGCAAAAAGCTGAAAGGTACTGATAATACCTTGTTCGAAGGCGATATCTGGGTTGGTGAACAGGCTGTTGAAAACGGTCTCATTGACGGTTGCGCTGAAATGAAAGCTTTCTTACAAAGCAAATACAGTAAAAAAGTAAAATTTATTGAGCTCTATCATTCCAAAGGCTTTTTATCCTCTATTATAGGATTAAAAAACACTCATAAATCATTGGAAATAAATGATATAGCTCAATCAGTGGATAGGTTTCTTTTGTGGAATCGATTTTTACAAAAATAATGTTTATATATAGATAATGCTTATTCAAATCCTCAGAACCGTTCTTATCGGCGCCGCGATTTATTTCCTGAGTAAATTGCTAAAACATTTTATCGATCGGATTCTAGAGCCAAAAACCAATGCCGAAAACGAACAAGAAGCATCAGGGGACGAAGCGCCCACGCGTGAACGGCTAACCCCCTGCCCTAAATGCGGCGTTTATTACAATGCTGATAATCCCAAACCCTGCGGTCTTGAAGATTGTCCATTAGAAAAGCAATAAAGGTAAAAGCGCCCCCCTCTAAAGAACCACTTTTAAAAATTACTTTCCTGGCTTCATTTTATTCTGACACAAAGCAGCCATCTCACGACCACCTAATTGTTCGCAAATCTCAATAACCCGCTGAGATGCAGCTTCTTTCGGCAAAGCTGCTACAAGAGCCTGCTCTCCAAATGTCTTTTTAAGCGCCGGTAAAGCAGCCATACAGTTTCGGATTTCTTTTTTTGCGCGGGCTCTATCAGAGAATGATGGCGTTTTCAACGCTACCCGTGCCGAGAAAATATTAAAAATATCACGTTTGCTGGCATTCTTGGTAAATTCTTCAACAGCATCTTTTCCATGAGTTTGTTTGTAAGAGTCTTTGAGATTTTTAGAAAATCCTTTGGTAATACCTTCCAGCAATTTTATATCTTCTTTTGTAACTTTCATTTTATATGTTCCTTATTTATATATTTTCAATAATGTTTTCTATCATAGCCCTAGCAGGTTAACCAACTAATTTTTCAGCCAGGAACGCTTCAACCTTATCAAGGGCAATGCGTTCTTGCTGCATAGTATCACGATGACGGATGGTTACGGTCTGGTCAGACAGCGTATCGGTATCAATGGTAATGCAATATGGCGTACCGATTTCATCATGGCGGGCATAACGTTTACCGATATTTTGCTTGATATCAATTTCGGTAACATATTTTTTGCGCAATGATAAATACAGCTTTTCAGCGATCTCGGGCATACCATCCTTGGCGACAAGCGGTAGGATCGCCGCCTTGATCGGCGCCATTTGCGGCGTAAACTTCATATACATTTTTGCCGGACGGCTTTCATCTCTGGTATAGGCTTCGGCCAGAACAGCAAGAACGCCGCGGGTCAAACCGGCGGCAGGCTCGATAACATGTGGAATATAACGGTCATCCGGTGCCTGCGGATCAACATATTCAAGCTTCGTACCCGAGAATTTCTGATGCTGGGTCAGATCATAAGCGCAGCGATGCGCAACCCCTTCCAGTTCGCCAAAGTCCGGCCATGTAAATGGAAAACGGTATTCAACATCAGTTGTCCCGTAACCTTCTGTGGCATAATGCGATAATTCATCCTTATCATGATCGCGCAAGATCATATTGGCATCACTCAGACCAACTGATTTCCACCAATTGTGGCGTTCTGCCAGCCAGAATTCACGCCACATCTTGGCTTCCTCCGGCGGGCAGAACCATTCCATTTCCATTTGTTCGAATTCGCGCGAACGGTATATAAAGTTCCGCGGTGTTACCTCGTTGCGGAAGGCTTTACCGATCTGGGCAATACCAAATGGCGGCTTAACACGGCTGGTTGACAACACATTTTTATAATTCAGGAATATCCCTTGCGCTGTTTCAGGCCGCAGATAGGCAACATCATCTTCGGTTGCCGTCGCGCCAACATAGGTTTTGAACATCATGTTAAAGGCGCGCGGTTCCGTCAGGCTACCGGCTTCATTAACATCCGGGCCAATAATCTCGCTATATTTGGCAGGCTCAACCTCTGTCATCAGCGCCGTATCATATTGGCCAAGATCATCTGTACCGCCAAGCTTCTTTAATTTCTTTAATTGCGCTTTTTCAAGTTCCCCATTCATAAAGGCCAGCATTTTGCCATTTTCACGGTTTTTATAAACCACAACATGATCAGCCCGATAACGCAGCTTGCTTGATTTACAATCAACCATCGGGTCATTGAAATTACCGACATGGCCTGATGCTTCCCATGTTCTGGGGTTCTGGATAATCGAAGAATCCAGCCCGACAATCTGTAACGGTTTACCATCCGGCCCCAGTGGCGGTGCCAGCACCATATCCCGCCACCAAGCATCGCGAAGATTATTCTTCAGCGCTGTACCCAACGGGCCGTAATCCCAAAAACCATTCAAGCCACCATATAGCTCTGAGGCCTGAAATATAAAACCGCGGCGGCGGCACAAAGCAACCAGATCGTCCATTTGAATTTTTTCGTCGTCCAGCGGAGAACTTTTTACGGGCTCGGCGTTTGTCATGATGTATCCTGTTTTTTAAGATTGGCCTTTATAGGCAATTATCCTATACTCGACGGTGATACACTGCAACAATTTATAAAGGGGAATTAGACCATGACCGCACAAGATGCCCTTGCTGCAAAGCCAAAACCAGACCAGCTTGCTAAATACGTCTATTTTTTCGGTCCGGAAGGCAGTGAAGGCTCGGCTGACATGAAAAACCTGCTGGGTGGCAAAGGCGCTAATCTTGCCGAAATGAGCGGCCTTGGCCTGCCGGTTCCTCCGGGATTTACCCTATCAACCGAGGTCTGCACCCAATTCTATAAAAATAACGAAGAATATCCGGATGGGCTGATTGCTGAGACCGATCAAGCCCTACACCAGATCGAAGAGGAACTGGGCATGGTTCTGGGTGATGTTGAAAATCCGCTATTGCTTTCCGTTCGCTCCGGCGCGCGGGCATCTATGCCAGGGATGATGGATACGGTTCTGAATTTGGGCCTGAATGATGAAACGGTCGAGGGCCTCGCCAAACGCAGCGGAGATCGCCGCTTTGCCTATGACAGCTACCGGCGGTTTATCCAGATGTATAGTGACGTGGTTCTGGATGTCGATCATTATGAATTTGAAGATGTCATGGACAGCTATAAACGGGATCATGATATCCGTATGGATACCGATATTACAGCCGATGGCTGGGTTGAAATTATCGAAGATTACAAAGACATCGTCAAACGTGATCTTGGCCGGCCTTTTCCCCAAGATGTGCAGGAACAATTATGGGGCGCAATCAGTGCTGTCTTTAAATCATGGATGACAGCACGGGCCGTAACCTACCGCCGTTTGAATGATATCCCCGCCGATTGGGGCACAGCCGTGAATGTTCAGGCTATGGTCTTTGGTAATATGGGCAAGGACTGCGCGACTGGCGTTGCCTTTACCCGAGATCCTTCAACGGGTGAAAACCTATTCTATGGGGAATATCTGATCAATGCGCAGGGCGAGGATGTTGTTGCCGGTATCCGTACCCCCCAACATCTGACGATATCTGCAAAACACGCCAATCATTCAGACCTGCCCGCCTTGGAAGAAACCATGCCCGAAGTTTTCCAGCAGCTTTGTGATATCCGCAATAAGCTGGAAGAGCATTACAAAGATATGCAGGATATCGAATTCACCATCCAGCAGGGTAAGCTTTATATGCTCCAGACCCGCACCGGAAAACGAACGGCAAGCGCAGCCCTGAAAATTGCTGTTGATATGGTCAAAGAAGGTCTGGTTTCGCAGGAAGGCGCCCTCCTCCGCCTTGATCCAATGGCGCTGGACCAGCTTTTGCATCCGACGCTTGATCCTGATGCTGAAAAAAACGTGCTGACCCGCGGCCTGCCGGCCTCTCCCGGTGCGGCATCCGGCCGGATTTTCTTTACAGCTGACGAAGCCGAAAAGCAGGCCAATGCCGGTGAAGTCGTTATTCTATGCCGGATCGAAACCAGCCCCGAAGATATCCACGGCATGCATGCCGCCGCCGGGATTTTAACAACCCGTGGCGGGATGACCAGCCACGCTGCCGTTGTTGCCCGCGGCATGGGGCGCTGCTGTGTTGCCGGTGCCGGTGAGATTAATATCGATTACGCCAACCGGACCCTGACTATTAATAATACCGTTTTAAAAGAAGGCGATATCCTGACCCTTAACGGTGCCACCGGTGAAGTTATGGAGGGCCGTATCCCGACCATTAAACCGGTTCTATCAGGTGATTTTGAAACGGTTATGGGCTGGGCTGATAATATCCGAAGACTGGGCGTTCGTGCCAATGCCGAAACACCGGAAGACGCCAGAACAGCGCAAGGTTTTGGCGCCGAAGGGATCGGATTGTGCCGGACCGAACATATGTTCTTTGATGTCAACCGGATCCTTAATGTCCGGCGCATGATACTGGCTGAAAATGAAGAAGAGCGTCTGGCAGCACTGACAGATCTGGAACCGGAACAAAAATCCGATTTTATAGAGTTGTTTGAAATTATGGCCGGTATGCCGGTAACCATTCGCCTGCTTGATCCCCCCTTGCATGAGTTCCTGCCCCATGGTCAGGAGGAAATCAAAACTTTGGCCAAGGCCCTTGATATGCCCGTGGATAAGCTATCAAGACGAATTACGCAGCTGACAGAAACTAACCCGATGCTAGGGCATCGCGGATGCCGGTTGGGCATTACATTCCCTGATATCTATATTATGCAGGCCAGTGCCATTTTTAGCGCTGTTACCGAAGTCATGCAAAAAACAGGTGAAACCGTACTCCCAGAAATCATGATTCCGCTTGCGGCAACACGGGCCGAACTTGATATCTTAAAGAAACTTATTACAAAAACCGCTTATAAGGTTATGGCAGACACAGGAAAAAGCTTTGATTACAAAATCGGGACCATGATCGAGCTACCGCGCGCTGCCCTTCGTGCCGCCGATCTTGCCCAAACGGCTGAGTTTTTCAGTTTTGGCACAAATGACCTGACCCAGACAGCTTTTGGTATCAGCCGTGATGACGCCGGACGTTTCTTACCGGTCTATCAGGAAAAAGGTATTATTGCCGAAGATCCCTTCATCAGTCTTGATATCGAAGGCGTTGGTGAACTGGTGAAAATGGGTGTCACCCGTGGCCGTCAAACCCGTCCGGATATAAAACTGGGGGTTTGCGGTGAACATGGGGGTGACCCGAAATCTATAGATTTCTTTGATAAAATCGGGCTTGATTACACGTCCTGCTCCCCTTACCGCGTGCCTATTGCACGGCTGGCAGCAGCACAGGCCTATTTAAAAACGAAACAAAAGGCCTAGATATACCACCCGCGATAGCGGTTGTTTATCTATGCTCTGTTTCTCGTTTTAGGATCAGTTGCGCGTCGCGTCCATATCCAGTAGTTTGCGCGCCTCTTGCTCCAGCCTTCGTATATCGGCTATGCCGGGGGCAAGATCGGTCATAATGAATTTTGACCGGCGGCTTGGACTACCGACATCATTGTTGGGGAAACCCTCTGACCAGGCATTTATTTTAACGACCACAGCACATAGAACAGCGCCGATCAAATCATAATTCTTTGAAACATCACGACGCAGCTGGGCAAATGACTGGGCATTAATATCCTGCCAGAAAGCTTGAAAGCTTTTCCGGAACAAATCAAAACGTGCCCGCAGGGAGGATAAAATAAACCGCATATCACGTTCAACATTAAGACAGACCTTTAATGTCTGTGGTGTCGAGGCAACATCCTTATGCGCAACCACAGCGGAAATCCAGACCAGGAACCGTTCGGCATCTTTAATAACGGCATCATAGGTATAACGGTAATAGGCCACTGATTGATAAATATCATTATAGTTCTGGATAAAAACCGGAATTTCCTCAAGCGGTATACCGGTGCTTTCGGACATATTAAGCAGGTTTTGCCTGACCGTAGCCTTATCCGGATCTTGAAACAGGTTATTCAAATCGCCGCCAAGCTTATCAATTTCTGCCTGTTCAAGCCCGTAAATCTTACGGATGAGAGGCGCCGTAAACGCATTGGCGTATTTTTGTAAGGCCGTTTTCATTTCATCCGAGAGTTGAAAAACATCATCATCGAGCTCCAGATCAAGCCCGATCCGCTGCAATGAAGTTCGCATCGAAAAAATATCAAAACTGTGAAGTTGTGAAAGTTGCTGGATCACGCGCGTGTCATGCGCGACCGCTTCGGAATCACCCATGCCCAAGGCTTCGCTGAGATTTTCATCAGCAGGAATCTGCAGACTGCCTGACACCGGATCATTATAAAGCTCCAGCACAGTTTCCAGACGTGCATTCTTAAACAATTTTGCGCTTTTCAGGCTATTGCTTTGAAGCGGGATAATGCTCAGCGGTAATTGATCTATTTTATCAATACTGACTTTATCCTGCCGGCTGATTTTATTTAACGTATCGCTCTTATCAGATGTAACCATATATATATCATTAGAGACCATTGATAGCGCCCCTCTTCCCCTCACACAGTGTAAACCATAAAGGTAAATTTATCCTTATGGCTCATATGCTTATTTAAACGTCTTGAGGGTTTGTAATGGATACGCTGATCCCCGATGCGGTTTCATGCGGCGTTTCAATGTCAGCCGTTTTCAGACAGACCAGCCCCCAATTATCAACGGTGCTACCGATCTTACCAGCAAAACGGCCGCCACGCTGTAAATCTTCACCTGTTGTCAGTACACCCGAAACTGATTTTATTGGAAATAAACGTTTTTTTATTAAACCACGGTAATGCATACGGGCGGTCAGTTCCTGTCCCATATAACAGCCCTTATCATAGGCAACACCATGAAGCAGGTCGATATTACCTTCATACAGGGTCGAAAGCTCCTGCGTTAAATCACGGCCGCCATCCGGAACAGCCGCCTTGATCCGCAACAAATCATAGGCAGAAAAATCGGCAGTCGTTTCAACCGGCTCATCACTTATCAACCGCCAGCCCATATTTTCAAGACGGGGATCGGCATAGCCCCCATCCGGCATTTCAGCTTCCGCCCAACCAGCATAGATTTTTTGAGCCTCGTTAATCTCGAAAATGACTTTGGCACGCAATTTATAAAGCTTGAGACGTTTTATCAGTATTTCTGCCTGATCTTCTAAAATTTCCAGCCGGTATCCACCGTCTATTGGCGTAATCAGAAAATCATGAAGGAATTTACCTTGCGGTGATAACAGGCATGCATACAGCGCTGGTTGCCCCTGTAAAAGATCAAGATCATTGGTAACCATGCCCTGTAAAAAGCTTTTGGCGTCATTACCGGTGATATCAAGACAGCAACGGTTGGTAATCTGGGTAACGGGCATATCTTAAGAATCCTACTTAATCGCTTTATATTTCTCTAACGCCAGTTTACGCATTTGTGCGTGATCTACAACAGGCGGCGGATAATCACATGCTTTTCGTATATTTTCGGGTGCTGTCCACGGGGCATGAATATACTTATCAGGCATGTTTGCCAATTCGGGAATATATTGGCGGATATAGGCACCATCGGGATCAAATTTCCGACTTTGGGTCACCGGATTAAAAATACGAAAAAATGGCGCTGCATCAGGGCCACAGCCGGCGACCCATTGCCAGCCCATCGAATTATTGGCAAGATCGGCATCAACCAGCGTATCCCAGAACCATTCAGCGCCATAACGCCAGTCAATCTGTAAATCCTTGACCAGAAAAGAACCGGCAATCATCCGTACCCGATTATGCATCCAGCCAATCTGCCACAATTGGCGCATACCGGCATCCACAATCGGATACCCCGTCTGTCCCTGTTGCCACGCGGTTAAATATTCATCTGATTTGACCCATTCGAAATCAGAAAACTTTTTATTCATTGGCTGATCAGGAAGATCAGGCAGGTTATATAACAGGTGATATGCAAATTCACGCCAGAGTATTTCATTCGTATAGGTCCGGCCATCTGGTTCGTAATCCGCTTTTTTATAGTCATGCACCGCCTGCCAGATCTGAAACGGGCTGATTTCCCCAAAATGAAGATGTGGTGACAGGCGCGAGACGGCTTCTTCTGATTGCGCCGGATAATCCCGTCCCTCTGCATATCGATCCAGACTGTTATCTAAAAAATCTTTCAGACTTTGATCTGCGCCCTGTTCGCCCGGGCTCCAGGCATTATAAAACGCCTTATCCCAGCCCTGCGACGGCAATAGGTTCAAGCTCTCTAACGTCTCGCTTTCTGGCGCTGTAAAAATATGCTTTATATCAGGCGTCTTAAATGGCGGACGTATAGTGTCTGCCCGTTCACGGCAGGCCTTCATAAACGGTGTATAGACTTTATAAAAGCTATTGGTTGTTCTGGTTTTAATCTTCCAAGGCTCAAACAATACAGAAGCCTGAAAATCATTCACTTCAATATCACGGGACTGCAAGCTGGATCTAATCTGTTTATCCCGATCAACCGCCCAGGGTTCATACTGACGGTTCCAGACAATAGCCGTCGCGCCGGTTTCTTTGATAAACGTCTTAAGAATATCCTCAGCCGGTCCAGTCCGTAAAACCAGTTTTGCCTGCTGCTGATCCAGACTTTTTTGTAAGCTTGACAGGCTATGATGCAGCCACCAGCACCCTGCCCCGCCCGGTTGCCATTTTCCTGCCGCCTTGAGATCATGAATATAAAGAAAGATAACCGGTCTGCCAGACTCAGCTGCAAAACGAAGCGCCGGATTATCACAAAGCCTGAGATCCTGACGAAACCAGACAATTATCGGGGAAAGCGTGGACATAAAGATTCAAACCTGCGTTTATCTATAAAAGATTAATCAAACATACTCTATCAAGTTATAAACTGGAAATATCTTTAATCAGGTAAAAATCAATAGGCACAGGAGCGTAATGATATCCCCATATCATGTGCCGTTTTTGGTTTATCATGGCGTATTTCCCGCGCAAGTATGGATGTGGAGGGTAAAAGGTTTTTAACCTGTTCTACGGCTTTGGGATTTAGGGTTAAATACTGATCAACGACTTGCTCGAGGATGTTACTGTGGCTATCAGCTTTCTTATCAAGAGCGGTATAGTCTATACCAAGCGCCTTACAAAGACGGCGGGCAATAATATGCTCTACCTGCTTTTCCGAAGGCTTGTTAAAGGCTGCTGCCAAAGGCGCACCGTCTGAATCAAACAAAGGCATGATTTAAGTCTACTGTGGATTCGTATTTCTGGCAAACAAGCAGGCATAAAATCAATAGAGGTGCCGATGAATCTGTGGCCATACAGCACACCGAACGGGTTATTCTGCTATCATCAAAATTTACAGGAAAATACCGAAACACTTGCTTGTCCTTGACGGCAGTTTAACACCGTGAGGCATTGCGTTATGTAATCAGCCGTGGTATATATATAACATAGTTTCAGGCTGAAAAGACCTCATTAAAGCAAAGATACCCAGCAATGGCCAAACAACCAGATAAAAAGCCCGGCAATACATTTTCTTCCAACACAGCGCAGGATGATTCTGTCAGCGATATGAGTTTTCAGGATAAAATCATTGAAATGATTGCGCCCGGTCACCTTAATATATATCGCTATATTGGCCCGCCCGAAGGCTATGAAACTGACGATTTTCCGGATGATGGCCTGGTGCGTGCGCCGATTGGCTTTTACCGTCTGGCCGAAGACACCGAAACGGGTAACAAGATTCTCTTGTTTTCCTATGATAACCACGCGCTCGACGCTTCTATAGATGAGAGCGGTGAAAAACGCCTTTCCGGCTCAGATTCCGGCTCTATTTATGTCGTTGCAGGGCGTGAGAACCTACGTGATATTCGCTGGGTACATGAAGAAATGATTACCCACCAGAACACCTTGCAAACCTGGAGATTGCACCATTTGAGCCTTTACGTCGAAAGCGAGAATATGCGCTCTGACGAAGAGATAAAAGAAAGCGAAAACGCCGAGCAGGCCCCGCCACTACAGCAAGTGGTCAAGATGAGTAATAGTAACTTCGGCTATAAGCTTCTGGAAACGGATGAAGGCAAATGGGATGTATCTCTATATATTTCCGCAGCCTCAACCACAGAAGAATCCAAGGATAGTTTCGTAGCAGTCAGTGATGATAGTACTTTTGATGGTTTCTTCTCTCTTTGTCAGAAATTAGATAGTTTTGATACGCTTAATGACGCTGAAAAATTTGTCGCGGAAGATTTTCAAGGGCGGGCTTATCGCCTCTGGAATGGTGAATCGGCCTTAACGCCAAAAGAACAGCCCCGCATATCCCTGCAGAAAAACATTATGAGCATTCTAAAAGCCCCGACGCAGAAGAAATGGTATGTGAAAGCCTCAATTCCTCTTGCTGCAGCGGCTTTAGTCGGGGGTGTCGGTTTTTTAATTAGCGGCGCTGCTATTGCTGCAACCGGAGCTGCTGTAGTTTCAGCAGGCTTAACCGCAAGTACTGGCTTTTTGCTAAACCATGCAGCCGAAGAGTTTGTCGAAAAAGGCCTTAAAAAGCTTATGCCGGAAAAAAGTCAGGAAGAAAAAAACAAAAAACTGCCAAAACATGCCCGCAAAAAAGCCTATTTATATACTGAAGAACTGGGACAACGGCTGAACCCGCGTTTATTAGAGGAAAAATCGGCCCAATTACGTCCACTATCAGACGAGGAAGCCAATATCCGCCCACCCATGACGCCGCCAACGCTGTTTCTGAGCAAAAGCTATGCGGAAGAATGGTTATTCGGTAGCTTGTCCGGTGCTTTCGGCGCGATTGTCTATCCGGTGAATGAGTATTCTTTTTCCATTCAGTATCCAAACGGCATTGTATCGCTTTACAATACGGAAGAGAAAACCGTTCATGTCCGCCTTCGTGAGGACCTTAAAATCAAAAATGATGAAATCCCTGCCCCACCTTTGCCGGAAAAGGTCGAGACCCTGTTAAAAAGTGGCGAAATCCTGCATGTTGCCCTCAAAGAAGGCGGTTTCCATACCGGTCGCAAAACACATGAGGAATTTGCCCAAGAAATTAAAAATATTATTAGTACCCCCGTCACGCACCCTGATGGGAACCAGAAAAAACCGGACTATCAACAACGTAAAAAGCACCTGAAAAGCTACCCTATAAAATCTATCAAAGACTTGTTTTCTGCTAAAGCCAGTCCAAATACACCTCCTAAAGCTTCGGTGGATCCCAAAGCACCGCTTGCAAAGAATCAGCCGAAAAAATAGATTTAACTTCTTATCTTAAATCGAATTATCCCTGTTAGCATTTGACGCCTTCATACATTGCTTTTTTTCAATCATTAAAAATACTTATAATGATAATAGAGAACGTTATTGACATAATATGTAAAACCGATATAAGATAACCATTATAAAAATATATGTAATTTTGTTTTAAGAAAGCAAAGGAAATGGCTAACCGTAAATTTACATACTCTGAATTTAATAAAGATCCACAAGCTGACAAACAGCCAGAAAACATCGAGGCTGCAAATGACCAAAAATCTTCCACTTTAAAGTCTTCTTTCAATAATAGCGCGACACTTCTGGATGCGTTTCACAAAAACTTTGAACTGGTTCATGCCGATACACCGGCACTGCGTCAAGAGGCGTACCGTTTACGGTATCTCGCCTATTGCGAAGAAAACGCCTTCGAAGATCCGGCCCAACATCCGGATAAAATTGAAACTGATAATTACGAAGATAATTCCCAACATATGCTGTTAAAAGCTAAGAAAAGTGGCGTTTTCATTGGTACGATCCGGGCTGTTCGTCCTGATCCGGATACAGGCCGCCTTCCTTTGCATGAAACCGGTCAAAACGATATCCTTAACCCCATTGATAATAATACAGTCGAAATTTCCCGAAATTGTCTGTCTCGGCAACGGTGTGAACAAAGCGGTGTTTCCCGCAGTATTATCATGAACGTCGCCATGCCTGGCCTTTTGCAGGGCGCTTTTATCATGTCACAGGAGGCCGGTGCCAAACACTGGGTTGGTGCGATGGAGCCTGTCTAGAAGTGGTCCTACTTCTTCGGACAAGTTA
>Ga0306901_1000457_pt1 | contig 17738 bp, 21 predicted proteins | sample AntRauMFilla3767_FD_190431 | JGI IMG/M metagenome (GOLD analysis project Ga0306901, IMG submission 190431) | Saline lake microbial communities from Rauer Islands, Antarctica - Metagenome Filla 3 #767 (v2) (version 2) | ecosystem: Environmental > Aquatic > Non-marine Saline and Alkaline > Saline ... | reverse complement strand
TATCAACCCGCAAGAATACTCCGGTGCCGCTGCTGAAGTTAACTAGATTCCCGCATAAGCCCCACCATGCCTCTTCGCCAATTCGGTCTAGACTGACGACTGTTTGGAGTGTCAGTTCTCCGCTCTGGTGTGCGAAATTGAGAGGGTCGTTTATTTCAATACTTCCCGCGCCATCAAAATAACCACTTCGCCCTACCATACCCGGCGCAAGCGGACGCTGACCGAACTCCACATTGGAGGGAGTGCCGTCGTGTCCGTTGCCCGAGAAGTCCGGCACCACCGTGGCACCGGGCTTCTGGTCGAGCCACCAGCCTGCCTTGAGTGAGTCGCCGAACATCGACCGAATCAGCTCCGGCGAGACGCCTTTATGTCTGCGTCGCCCCATCAGTGGCTCTCCGTCAGCGCAGTAAGGTCAGCAGACGCGGTGATGTAAAATACAAGCTCGCTCAGGTCGAAGTGCGGCACGCTCACGATCTGGTGAGCATCGCCGTTACCGTCGACGTCGGGCGAGGTGAAGCTCGTGCTCGAGAGCTCCTGCCCCTCGGCCGAGCTGCCGGCCGGGCGCTGGCATACGCGCACACTGCCGGTGGTGCCATCGGCGTAGATGAGCTCGATGCCTGCGGTCGCGTGCCCGGTGACGTCGTGGACGACGGTCTGCTCGGTGCCGTCTCCGGTGACGTCGTAATCTTTTCGGTTGCTCGACCCGAACGTGAGAACTCTTGCGTTTGGTGAATCACTCATCGATAAACCCCTTAGTTAAGGCTGTCGGCCACGTCCGTGGTGCCGCTTGGTGCCGCGACGGCCTGGACGGCGACCGGGTTGAGGCGATCGAACATCAGGCTCGCGCGCTCGCTGATCGCCACACCGCGTGCCGCGTAGGCAAACGAGTGCGACTGAATCATCGCATCCTCGGCATAAAACGCGCCGTAGGGGTTGTTGCGCTGGTCGAGCATGTAGAACAGGAGCCCGATGGGCCGGTCAAACAGCTCGGACTGCAGGTTCGAGAACCAGGTGCGCTCGCTGGTGACGTTCGGGACATCGCCCGAGAAGGCGCGCTCCTGGAAGTTTGCGCCCGGGGCGTTGTCGATGCCCGACCAGTCCTTGTTTGCGGCCGTAAGCACGCGCAAAAGGGAGGCGTGGCTGTACATCACCCGGCTCATCGAGATGTTGCCGGTCGCGTAGCTGCCGATGATATACGAGCGCCTCGAGCCGATCTCGCGGATCTGCTGGAGCATCTTCTGCTGAGAGACTTGCAGGTTCTCGAGCATGCCGATGGGCACCACCGAGTTCTGGAAGTCGCCGGCCGCGTGCACAAGCCTCGATGGGCCCGCCGCAATCATGCACGACTCCGAGGTGATGGGGTTGAGGTTCATGCCACCCTCGTCCATCGCCACGTGCCAGTCGCGGAATTTCCACTTGGAGACCGTGGACTGGTCGTACAGTCCTGCGTTATTGGGGCCCTGATTGGGGTCGTTGATCGCCATTTTTTACACCGTTTGCCGTTGGATAACTTCGATTTCCTTCTCCGCGGTCGGGAATACACCCAGGTAGGTGATGTCCGTCTTGCGGGAGTTGTTCGGGTTTTCACGCACCGAGATGACATACGACCCCGGACGCAGGCGCTCCTGGCCTTTCCATCTGGTCAAAAGTGAGTCGAGGTTCATGACCCGACGCCCCAGAAGCAGGCCGTTTCGACGCGGCGGAGCCACACCGTCGGGCAGGCTGTAGGTCTGCACGAGCGTCTTGGCCTGCCAGTCGGAGTTCGACACCACGAGCTCTTCCTGGTCGACGAGCCCACCGCTGGTCGACGAGGTGATCATGTCACGGATCTTAGGCTCGGCGCGCTCGGTCGATTGCACCAGCAGCAAAAACCCTGCGGCCGCGAGTCGGTTGAGGTTCCCACTCTCGAAGTGCGTGCCCCACTTGACACTCTCGATGCCTGCGCCCAAAAACAGGTTGGTCACCGGATCGTGAGCCGCAGAGCCGCTTCGCTTGGCGGCCACAGCTAGCGCCGCAAGCGCCGGGCTGAGTTCGACCTTGATGGGGTCGCCGACCGCGTCGGTGCCCACCTGGATCGTTGGGGCGTAGTCGAGCGTCGTCGAAAAGCGCCGGTCATTTTGACCTTTGCTCGCGACAAGCTCGGTGACCTGACCATCTTCGTCGAGCGGACGAATGTGGTATTTGACCGCCGGTAAGTAGTCGACCTCGGGGCTCGAGGCGGTGGTGTCGAAATCGACACCCCAGCTTCGGATGATCGAGACATCAGTGGCTTGCACTTCTCCGCCTGTGTCGAGGTCGCCCGCGGCCTCGTCGACCGCTGAGAACCCGCTGCCGTCGGCGAGGACGCTGACAACACGCAATCGGTAGTCATCAGACCCACTGCCCAGATCGACGGTCGCCTGGACATAATCGCCGGGCTCGACGTGGTCGAAAAAACCGTCGTCGACGGACTGGGCATTATCGAAGACGTGCACACCGGACGTGGTCGTCACATCCATCTGATCGACCGCGAACTCGTGGGTGGTCTTCCAGGGGGCGCCGTCCAATACCAGGTCGTTGTCGGTGGTGGTGCCAAGGGCTGTGTACTCCCCGGCAAACACTTCCGGGTAAGTCACCACCACTTTGTCACCCACTGAGACGTTGGCTCCGGTCACAAAATCGATGGAGCCATCCTTGATGGTGTGGTTGCCATCGTCGTCGCCTGAGGCGAGGCCATTTGCGGTCTGACCGGGGCGAATCTCTCCGCGAAGGCTGTCGACCTCGCCAAGCGGGACTTGCTGGACGAAAAACCCACGACGCCAGTGCTTTTCGATGTGGTCCGACTGACTCACGAGATGGGTCTCGAGGTAGTCGTCGATCGCCTGATTACCCCACTCGAGACACACCGGCATGTACACATCGGCCTTGCGGGCGCGGTCGATGCCTTTTTTGTACCCCTCGACCACTCCGTCGGTCATCGTGTCGACCGGGATATAGTAGACGTAGGCGTCATTTGGCTGAGCGGAGAGGACCAGGTCGACCGCAAAGCCGAGTTCGTCGCGGTAGTGGGTTTTGGTCTCGTCGATATCGGCGAGGAGTTCTGCGCGTCGACTGACTCGAAACGTCTTGCCGGCGAGGTCTTTTCGCTGCGCCCGGAAGGTCGTCTTGACCTTGAACTCGGGGTAGATATCAATCGCCGACTCTTGGGTCGTAAAAAAGTTGACGACCGAGTCCGTCTCCGAGAACGTGCGCGGTAAGACTGCGGTGACCTGGCTGGCGTCGCCGTTTTTCGACTCCACATAGCCGAGCATCGACTCGTAGATCGTCACGGTGACAGTGTCGGTGGTAACCGCAACGGCGCCGCCGGAGATGTAGTCTTCGCTCACCGTCATCGTGCCCGCTCCGGTGTCGATAGCCTCCAGGCGTGCGTAGTAAGTGGTAGACGTGGAGGTGTTGACCACCTTGACGATCGCCCCCTCGACCTCGTCGAGGGTGATGTTCGCCCCGAAGGTAAATCCTGTGAGGTCGACACTGTTCGACACCCCATCAGCATCGTGGCTGCCCGAAAGGCTGGTGAAGGCCGGGCCGAGATCGTCGCACACGACCACCGGGTCGCCGGCGCCGTAGGCCGAGAAATCGCCGGCCGTGCCGGCCACGTTGACGCGCCCCACCGTACCCGACGGTCCGATGGTGACCTCGCCCACACCCGTGACGGCGGCGTCGAAATCAGACAGAACATCCTCTTCGACGTACAGCCGAGTATCGGTGACCGCCGAGACCGTGGCGGCGCCGCCAGAAAGCTCCATGCGGTCGCCGACTTCGACAACCCCGAGTTCGCCGTCGTACTTGTACAAAAATGCGACGTCGTCCACATGCACCACGTTCATGGTGCGTGTGGCCCTGTGCAGGCCCGCTTTGGCTTTTTCGGTGTCGATCTTGAACCCGCTGGCGTCCATATCGAAGACGTCGACGTCGTCGAGCGCGTGCTCTTCGGCACCGTCAACGAGCGTGAAGCGCGGCGAGAACTTCACCAGGTCTTTTCGCTGGCTGTCGATCTTGCCATTTTTGACACCCGCGAGGTCGACCTCGGCGCCCACTTTGACGCCCGGCCAGTCGAACGACTGTGAAGTCTCGCCCTCGGGATCAAACGACCCGTCGGCCAACTCGTCCTCGAGAACCTGGTACAGCGGCCCGATGACGCAGGTGGGTAGATCTGCTTCATCCACCACCAGCGTATTCGACGCCTGCTGCTCTTGCCTGACAGTGGTGCCAATATTGTACTCAGCCATCACACGCTCCTGGAGAAAACATTTTTTTCAACACTTGTGAGTCTAACAGGTGGTCTGATTGATGCACATTTTTACTGCTCTCGACCGACGCTGTGCATTTTTTTAATTTCTTCTGCGTTCAGGCGATGGGGCGTAAAAAATAATGCGTCCACGCGCCCAGGCCCTTCGATCGTCAGATTGGCCACGCCGGACGAGAAATTCGAGAGACCTTCGCCTTCGGATGAAGCCTCGGCATCGACGTACAAAACGGCTTCCTGGTTCTCGGCGTCCCACACTCCGACGATAAAATGAGCATCCTCATCGGCCGAGGGCCCTGTCACTGACATGGACTCGCCGGCGTCGTCGGTGAGATCGAGCACAAAACTGCCGGCGTTGTCGATCGACACCGCGTACGTCACGGCGTCGTCGACGCCCATAAGCTGGCGTGGGCTCGATCCTGAAAACCACCCACCAAACGAGAAGCTATGAGCACCAGGGTGAAAGCCGGCTCCGAGATCGGCGTGCTTAATAGTGTCGTCCTGGTCGAGCTCGACACTGTGGGCCGCGTCACTGACCAGAGGGTCGCTTGCGCGGCTCGGGTCTCCAAAATAGACCAGGTTGAATTCGCCGATGCGGTCGACGGCGTTTGAGACCCCCGCCTCCTCGTTGAGCCCCCAGATCGCGGCGGCCGGGGCCCGAACCTCCTCGAGAAAGGATTGCATCCACGCATCGTATTCGAACTTATTGTCCACGGTGACGGTGTGCTCGAGGTAGGAGTCGTATCGGATCTGTCCGTGGCGATCGAAGATGTCCGGCGGGAAAATTGGGTTGCCGTTTGCGTCGTATTGGGTGCGTTTGACGATGCCAATCGCGCGCAAGAACACCTCCTCGACCGGGTCGCCGGCCGACTCCAGCTTCCAGTCGTTGGCGAGCTGCATCTGCATGCTGATCGCCGCGTCGTGGCTATCCGGCCGACTATCCGTCGGATTGCTCAGGTTGACCGGGGGGTTTCCCTGGATCGAAAATATCTTGTCGACCCCCATCTGGTAGATCGCCTGCCTGAACGAAGTGATCGCACGAGCGACCAGCCCCTGCAGGAGCTTGGAGGTGCCTCGAAAGCGTGTGATGCAGTGGATGGTGTAGGGGTGGCGCCAGTTGGTTTTGTGGTACTCGTTTCCGTCCCAGTCCCAGGTGGTCAGCTGATCGATGCGCCGCCACTGCTCATTAAACCCACCCTCCTGGATCGTCAGCGCCGGCAAAGCATCAGGGGTCTCATGGTCGAAATCTCCGGTCATCTGAATGATGAGCGTTTTTTCTTCCTTGCCATATGTGTATTGGAAGTCGTTGGGGTAGTCCTCGAAGAGCACGTCCTGGGCAAAAAAAGCACGCAAGAACCCTAAGAGAATGTGCTCACCCCGGATGACGAAATTTTGCGGCTCAGTCATAGGTCAGCCCGGCCTCGATGTGTTCGCGATCGACAAGAACGAGGCGATCGACCCGCTGACTGACAACGACGTCTCCTGGCTCGCTGGTCGAGATTCGATCGACTCGCCAGCAATTGCCGGTGCCTTTCTCAGCGAGAATATCGCCGGGCTCGAGGATCGGGAAATTGGCGGTCCACATACGGCGTGTCAATTTTTCGATCTCGGCGCGAGACGGGTCGTTGTGGACAAACTTTTCCTTGCCGCCGATGAACCGACCCTTGAATCTGACCGGGTTCGACCACCCCTCCTGATAGCCGGTTCCCATGCAGGTGTCGCATCGGTCGCGCAGACGCTGACCCGTCGTCGCCGATGTACAATCCGGGCAAAGCGTGCCGTCGATGGTGCGCTTGTAGCAGGCAAAGTCGCGTGCGAGCTTGCCCGGCCGCGAGTTCGTCTTGTACAGCGCGAGCTCGTAGGTGCGAATGATCTTGAGCAGGTGGTGGTCGGCGTATTTATTGTTGCTGACCGCCTGAGAGGTCTGCAGGGTGTCGGCGCCGTCGGTCACGCGCGCGCGATAAAAATAGGTGTCGAAGTAGCTTCGGTACCGGGCGTCGGTGTCGTGGTAGGTGTACTCGTCCCAGTCGAGCTCGGCGATCTCGGTCCAAGGCCCCTCGGGGCCGGCCGAGCGCTCGAGGACAATCTTGTGGGTCGCCTCCAAGCCGTCGACGCGCCACTGGAGGTGCCAGCCGGTCGCGTTGATGATGGCCTCGAGCAAGGTGAACGATGGCATCGCGGCGCTCTTTGCGAAAGGGTATATCGAGGATATAAATATCTATGATATCAATATCTACGATATAAATCTTAGAAATAGGACCTTGCCACGCCATCTGGTGATGCGTGGAAGTCGTAGGCCGACTTGGCGTTTTCAGCGATCTTGATGTTCATCGCCTCTTCGCGATGCGACTGCACCAGCATCTGGATCCACTGCTGGTAGTCCTGAGCCTTGTCTTTGACCTGTATCGAGACGTTGTCGTCCCTGAAATTCAGGAAGTTACGAGACTCGATGAGGCCGCGCATCGTCAAAAGCTGGATGATAACCCCTTTGAACAGCACGAGCTTGCTGGGGAAATTATCCACCCCGTACTTGACGGTCAGCTCGGGCGGCATCGCGTTGAAGTGGTCGACATACAGCTCGATCGCCAGACGAATTTTCTCGTCGGAGACCTCGTTGCCCTCTAAGAGCTCGTTGAACTCGGGGTAGTCCCCGTAGTACATACGAATCTTGTCGACGACCTTCTGAGGGATGTCGATGTCAAACAGGTCGTCGCTCATGAGGCCGCCCGGTTGCGCTGGACTTGTTTATGAAGGTTTCTGTTCTTCAGATGCTTCTTCCAATCTCCGTTGGCCTTGAGTTTGCGATGCTCGTTGGCCGTGGGATGGACCTTGCCGGCCTTGAGCTTGCGCTTGCGGTTCCACTTCTTGAACTTGTCTTTGAGGCCTGCGGACTTCATCAATCCCTGCATAACTACCCCTCGAGTACGCGTTCGATGAGCTCGTCTTTGTTGCCGCTGATCTTTTTGTCTTGATCGCGCAAGATATCCTGCAGATCGTCTTTGGTCATCTCGTCGAGCTCCTCGAAGGTGTGCTCGTCGAGATCGCCAAAGAAGTCTTCGGTGTCTTCACTATCGTCGGTGTCTTCACTATCGTCGGTGTCTTCGCCATCGTCGGTGTCTTCACCATCGTCGGTGTCGGTGGGGTTATCATCGAGCACGCCCGAGTCTTCGAGGCGTTTTGCAGCCTCGTCTGGATCGACGTCGTCCGATGGGTCTTCTTCGGGCTCATCGTCGGGAGCCTCGACCTCGACGACGCCGCACTCGACCGGGTCTTCGGCGGTTCTGACCTCCATGAGTACGCCATCGACCACAAAGCCGACGACCTCGATGCCGTGGGTTTCGATGATGGCCGCGGCCTTCGAGGAGACACGCAGAAAATGAACGTCGTCGACCTCGGCAGGTTGCAGGCTGTTGCCGGCCGTGCGCACGACGTAATCGTTGGGGTTGAATAGACGCAGGTACAAATTATCAATGGTCGGTGTCATTTGGTATCCTTTTTCACAAGTCGTGATGATTTTTCACTATGAAAAAAGCCCCGGACCCAGTATGCGACGGGACCGGGGCTCCTTTCAGACGAGTATCACCTCCTCATTAAGCAAGGATGAGCTTGCCAAGCGCGTACTCGTTGCCGATGGCGCATCCGAACGACCTCCAACCCTTCCACTTCATGCGATCGAAGTGCTTCTCGATCGCGAAGCGGTCGTCGTTGAAGGTGAAGTGATGGCCGAGGTACTCAGGCTCGGTGAAGACGTAGATCTCGTTCTTCTTGAGAACGTCCGTCTTGTGCGTGCGCACCACACGCAGACCGAACAGCGTGTCGTACGGGTACCCGTCCTTCCAGAAGTCCGGGGTCGTTCCGCCGGCCATGCCAGGCCCGCCGTTCGCACCGTCAGTGGTGTTCGACTGGATCCACGTAGAGATGTGGTTCCACTGGCTCTGGGTCATCAGGATCGTCGACGCCTTGAGGTACTCCGGGCTGCGGTCGTCGAGGATATTGCGAAGCTCGACGAGGAGCTCGGGCGTCAGGATCTTTTCAGTGCCCTGGCTGGAGCGGTTTTTGACCGTCGAGCCGCTGAAGTTGAGCACCTGGTCGGCCTTGTAGTCGCCGCTTTCGTCCATCAGTGCGCGCTCGACGAGGCCGAGGAACTGACGGTCCATCTGCTTTCGGATATGGAAAGCAACGTGGTGGCGAATCAGCGATTGGACGGGCTGCTGAATGCCGCGCAGTTCGCCTTCGGTGATCTCGTACTCGTCCGATTCGATCTTGTAGAACCGGACGGCGTATCGATCCGTCTCGACGTACTGGTAATCGGCCATGCCGCGGAAGCCGGTCGTCACAGCGCGGACGTCCTTGAATTCCTTGGCGATGACCTTCTTGTAGTTCGGGGAGTGCTCATCCAGGTCACAATCGGCCACCGAAATCGGCTGGGCCGGCATGATCCGCTGCATGAAACTGTCCTCGTAGATCTGTGCTTTCAGATAAGTCGAGACACGTTTCTCGGCCTTCTTCTGCATAGACCCATTATCGAGGTACTCGAGAAAGGTCTGGTTCAAGCTGGTTGTCGAAGAGTCGAACATGGGTCTACACCTCTAAAAAAGAATCATCCATCCATTCAATTAGGCCCGAGGAGGCCCTTATTAGCCGAGCTGGAACTTCACTCGCACCATACCGGGGCGCTCGGAGCCGCCTTCGACGGTGCCGATTTTCATCGCGTCGAATTCCTCCGAGCTCAGGTCACTGTTGGTGGTGACCGCGGCCGTGACTTCGGCCGGGCTCAGCGCACGCATTTTTCCGGGATTGATCGTCACACCCGAGTCGCCGGTCAGGGCAATCGACTTGATGACGACATCGCCCTCCTGGGGCGCATCGCCGTCGAATAGGGTGTCGTCGGCAATGACGTCGGCCACGATCGAGTCGCCCAGGCAGGTATGCTGGTACTCCATGGTGCCGTCGGGTTGGACGACGGGAACGTCGTCGCGGTTTTCACCGTCGATCCACTGGAGCTCGACCGGGGAGTATTTGTGCGCCGCCGTATTGGCTGGGTCGCACAAGACGATCGATCGCTCGCCGCTTCGGACAACCAGCGCACCGCGAGTCATTTTCACGGTGGCGTTGCCTTCACGCAGAAGGTTATCGATGTCCCGGGGGAACTTCGGGTTGATTACTTCGCTCGATTTCGACATGTCACCATCCATCCAAACATTTTTGTCAACAGGTGCTCCAAAAGGGAGCCATCATCAGTGCGCATTTTGCCGCAGCCAGCCGGTCAAGTCGGCCGGTGATGCGTCGCCTGCGGGCATATCGGACAACATGAAGTCGTCGCCGCCGCTGGAGAACTCGACGAGCGCGGCCGCCTTGTCGATGTAGCCATCTTCGCGGTCTTCGAGCTGGGCGCGCTTGCCCAGAAATTCGTCGACGGTTACCGTCTGGAGTCGCTCGGGAGCACCCTCGGTCTCGTTGGCTCGAATGAGCACATCTTCGGCCTGGGCCCGCTTTTCAAACGACGCCAATTTGTTGATCGCTGAGTTGAGCTCTTGCTCGAGACTGGCGATCTTATTCTTCTGTTTCACGATCGTGGCGGCCGCTTTTTTGCGATCCATTTTGAGTTCTCCGTGCGTCGATTTGCCGACACAAATTGAGTATGTCGTAATTGCCGAAGCCTTTTCGGCGCAGCTGACGAATCGTGAGATCCATCATCAGGAACTTCAAAAAAAGCTCCTCGAGCGATTCGCCGGCTGCTACCAGCTCTTCTTCCTCAGCGGCCAGTAGCAGCTCGGCGACCAGTGCGTCGGTCTCGTCGATCACGCCTCGAGATAGCCGGCGTCTTCGAGGATCGCGATCGCGGTGTCGATGTCGCCTTCACCGTAGCTCGCGGTTTTTCGCTGAATGGCAGCCTTGGCCTGCTCCTCTTCGTCATCGTCAGTCAGGGCGTTGTAGCCAAGGTAGGTAAGCCCACCGAGTGCGGCAGCACCGCCGACGCCAGCACCGGCCGCCTGCAACTTGTTGTTGCCTGCCCAACGACCCGCTCGACGCAGATTTTTTTTGCCGCTCTCATAACCTTTTCGGATGGCGCCCGGGCGATCCAGGCCCTGCGGGCCTCCGCCTTCTGCCTGTCGCCTGGCTTCATAAAGGGCGTTGGCAGTCTCTTGGCCACCCTCCGCCGTAGCTTGGATGTGATCCTGCCCAGCTTGCTCAAGGCGGGTTGGTCTCGGCACGTCGTTCGCCACCTTCTCGAAGACATCGCACAACGCCGCGTACTCGTCGTTGACGTTGTGCGTGCCATAGTAAGAAGCCGACTTGGACATGAAGCTGTACAGAACTTCTTCGATGCCCACTCGGCCGTCGATGTCGTTCTGAGAGGCATTTTTCTCAAGAGGAGCGCCGAGCACCTGCCCGATCTCCTGCCAGAGCTGTTGAGGGCTGTAGCCCGAATCGATGGCGCTCGCGACTTTTTCGAGAGCAGCCATTTGACCTTTTTCGTAAGTTTCGACACTCATTGAGACAATCTCCTAAAAGGATTTTTTCAGTTACTTAGTTGGAAATCCCTGACACGCCTTAGAGCGTATCAGTAAAAAACGAGGCCTCAAATTTTTGCCGCGGTTTTTTTACCGCTCCCAGGACCACATCGAGGCTTCTTTGTCTGACAGGAGTTTCTGCCCGACATAGCCAAGCCCGCCGGCGGCGGCCAGACCAAGGGCGGCCTTTCCCTTGTTGTTTTTCAGCCAATTCTTTTTCGGCTTCGGCGAGGGCTTTTTGGGAGTATTTTTGGGCGGAGAGGATTTACTGGGTGCAGCAGGCGCCCCATTGCTCCCTGAGGTGCTTTTTGTGGGCGCAAGAGCTTTGGATTTTGGGATGTTCGAGCCTCGATTCTGCAAGTGCTCGTACGCCTTATTTACGCGCGCCATCTGATCGTGGCTGCCACCTCGATCCGGGTGCGCACTCATGGCGGCAGACCGGTGTTTTTCTTGAGGCCTCCGGGGTCAAAGCCTTTCTCGACCCCCAAAACCCCCATTGCGTCGGCGTCTGTCATGTCTGCTTGTTTGAGTAGCCCGATCATAGATTACCTCTCGATCGCTCCAGCTTGTCCGACCAGATGGACGCCTTTTTCTCCCACGACCACAAAGAGGCCACCTTATCCTCTCCGAAGAGCGACTGATAGCCCATGTAACTAAGAGCACCTAGACCGAGGCCGGCACCCGCTACAGCGGCGCCACGCCCCATCGCTCCGGTGTTGTTCCATCTATTTTTCAGACGAGATCTGATCCCATTGGCGGTCTGGCCGCTTTTGGGGTTGGGCTGACCACCCCCGGAGTCGGTGGTCGACATCTGGCCGCCAGGTCCGGACGGTGTCGGTTGACCAATTGAGTCGGAGCCACCCCCGGGACCTGCTGTTCTTTTCGCCTGATGATCATTGAGGCTTTTTTGCTGCTCACGCTGAGTGTTGGTACCGATGTCGGCCTGTTGTTGCTGCGCGCCCTGGACATACGTATTGGGCTCGGTGCTTTTGAGCGCACCATCCGGCGACTGACCTACTGGCTGCGCAGGATCGAGTACCTTATTGACGTCTGCGTGTCGTTGCGCAGCACCCTGGGCTTGCGCATTCATGCGCATGACGTTTTCGGCGGTGTCGTTGGAGATGGCCGATTGATTGCGCTCCCGGGAAATATTGGGCGTGCTTGCATGCGGGTCGGGGGTTTGGCTCATCTCGTATTCTTGGAGCCCTTCCAGAATGGCGTCTCGCTCTGAAAAAACCGGCCGCCCCGCCTCTTTCAGAAACATGATAGACGGGCCCTCCCAGGCGATTTTGTTGAGATCTCCTTCAAAGCGGATCGTCGCTTCGCTTGCGGCCGCGCGCCCGAGATCGGTGCGGGAGTGCTGACCTCGGGGTGGCAGGCGCTTTTGGGCCTCTTTGGAAAATTCGACCGGGTCGTCCTGGGTGTTGGCCTCTTTCAAAAAGGCGTACCAGCCGCGCACTTCCGGCATACGGTCGAGCGACTCGATCAGCTCAGCCGCCTTCACCATGCCCTGATGGGCGGGGTTGAGGCCGGCATTTTTGTCCAGGAGTGCGGCCTGGCGGGCGGCGGATTTCCAGCCGTCGAACATCGCCGTTTTCAAAAACTCGCCCCAGACGCGGTGGAATCCGCCGGCTGTGGCGTCGGTCGAGGCCTGTTTGACCAGGCCGTCGACGGCGTCGGGGAAATTCTGGCGCGGATTTTTCGTCGTAAAGATGTCTTCAAACATATTTTTTCCTCAGCGCATAAAGCGTCTGTCGAACCCAATGGCTTTTCGATAGCGAAGGTAGGCCTTCTTTTCGTGGCGATTCAAAAAATCAGCGAGGCACAACTTGCCCTCAGTGGGAATGCCGCGGCCGCGGGAGATCGCCGACGCGATTTTCGTGAATGATTTTCCGCCGATGTACTCCGGCTGGTCCGAGCCCGTCTTTTCGAAGGCGACATACGGGACGATGTCCGGCCGCAGGCAGCTCGCGTCTTTTTGCATCACGGCCTGAAATTCGTCGGGCCGAAGCGTCCCCTTGGCCTCGTGCAGGGTCTGCAGGGCATCGGCACGCCCGAGATGGTTGGTCGCATCGATCACGGCTGGGTCGACGACCGACCGGCTCTCGCCGGCGAACATGTCCCGGGTGTCGTTGATCGACCCGACCTCTTTCTCAATTTCGGCGGCCTTGTCTCGCTGAGCGCGCTTCTGCAAAGACGCAATCTTTCGAATGACCACCGATTCGGGGGCTGCCCGGATGATGACGATCGAGATGTCTTTGAATATTGGGTTGGGGTTTTTGGCGCAGACCTGGCGGCCGTCGGGGTAGATGCGCAGCATCTCTCGCTTGAGATGGTTGCAATACAAACCGCGGCTTCGGGCCTTGTTGCCGCAGATCGAGCAAATGTCGTGTTTGACGCGCGCACCCATCGAGGTGGCGATGATGCCGCCGTCGTTGAGCGTCTGGATGTCGTCTTCGAGCGCCTCTTTGGGGGCCGACAAAATCAGATCGACCGTATCGAGTGGCTCGTTGTAGGCCGACGCCATCACATCGCCGGTCTTGGGTCCGCGGCTTTTGTGGTGGCGGTACAGTGCGCCATCGGTCACAAACGTGCCGTGGTTTTTGACCAGCTCGGCGCGACCAAACCAGTCTCCGTTGTTGTTCGCGCCGAAATGCTCGCCCGCGCCGAGTGCGCGATCGTACAGGTAGACCTTCTCCGGGTCGGGGGCGGCCTGAATGGCACGAATCACGCGCTCCAATTCCGGCGGGATGTGCGTGCCCTGCTGGCACGATGCCACCTTCTCGAGAGCATGTCCGCGGCCGTCAAAATCGAGACGAAACGACTTCGGCTGCTCGAGCATGGCGTCAAGCGCCACGGAGTCCGCGGTCGGATAGATGTCCGCAAAATTGCGGGCGGGTTCGATGCGCTTTTCCATTATCGGGGGTCCAGGGCGTCGAGATCAGTTTGTGTCAGCGAACTCTCTTTCCCCATCGTGCGCGCCATTTGAGTGCCGCTCGCCACGCTTTTTTCGGTCGGGGTGAATCCGTCCTGGCGAGAAATCTGTGACTGGGTCTGCACCAAATCTTTGACGAACTCGTGCGGCGTCATGTTGTACTGCTGGGCGCGCTCGAGATAGCTTCGGGCCACCGTCGGGTTGGTCGCTAGATCAGGAGCGTACTGCTGGAGGACCTCGAAATTTTCGCGCCCGCGCTCGTTGGCGATCTGAGGGTTGGTCTTGGACAGACGCTTCCAGATCTTTTCGGTGTCGCCCTCGCGCATTTTGTTGCGCACGGCGCTGACGCCGCCGTTCATCGCCATGTGTGCGCCACCGGCCATCATGGTGCCGATGCCCACGCCCAGGGCGGTGCTTCCGATGCCTGCTTCTTTTTTAAGCTCGCTCATTTTATTTCTCGTGTGCAAAAGGCGTTGGTGTGCTGCTTTGGAGATGCTTTCCATTTTGTCCCACATGGGCCGTCTTTTCTTGCTGTTTAGTGACGGCCCCTGGTAGCGCCCGTCTTCGAGCCCGCCGGTGTAATCGCCGTAGCTATCTGCCTGCTCGGCGCGACTGACCACGTTGTTGAGCTTGGATCCGTTTCCCATCTGGGCATTGATCTGGCCCAGGGTCTGGGTGGCTTCATCGTCGCTTCGTTCGGCCTTAAACTTGATGCCCTCCGACATCAGCTTGCGGCCGGTACTACTATTGGCCGCGCGCGCGGCCGCGCCTGTAGCTTTGGCGGTCGTCTTCAATGCTTTTCCGACAAGACTGGCAGCTCCCATATCAGCCGCACCTCAGAATCTGGTGATGAGCGAGCTGTGCGCGCTCGTTTTGATAAGAAAGCTCAGCCTGGGCCCCCTTGCGCCGATCGAGCAAGGTCTCGAAGCGTCGGGCTTGTTTGACGAGCGGGTGGTCGGGGTTGACCGACCAGGGGGTGTCGTCATGGGTGACGCGCTCGCCTTTTTCATGCAGCGAGCTTGCGACCTTCTCGAAGATCGAGCTCGCGGCGCCGATCTGCTCGAGCACCTCGATCGGCGTGCCGTTAAGCATCTCGATCTCGGCTGTCTTTTCGATCTTGTGAGCGAGCTCGCCGAGCTCGATCTCGATGGTATCGAGTGCCTCTTCGGCCGCATCGACTTTCTGCTTGATGCGACTCAAGACCTCGTGGCCCGTATTGGCGTCGTCGAACTCCAAATCATCTGACGCCTCGATCTCCTCGGGGGTTTTTTCGGGGGCGGGCATCGGGTCGTCGACCGGCGGCAGGACCTCGTCGAGCGATTTTTGAGGCGCTCGATCCTCGGGGATCTGTGCTGAGGCGCGCCTCGACGGCGATGCGATGATCGTCATCACCCGCTGGGTCGAAACTTTTGGGAAAGTAAAGTGCGGGTCGATCTCATCGTCTTTGACCGCCTGCTTCTGCAGGTCCACAATGATATTGCGGTTGGTCTGCGTGGAGACCCGCTCAATCTGGTGAGGGTTGAGGTTGTTCTGGCGCGCTACCTTGACGACGCCGCCGGTTGGGTCTTCCCCTCGATCGAGAAAAGACCGGGCAATCTGTTCAGCGTTTTTTTGAATAAAGGATTTCATAACCATGATGGAGCATGAGGTATCTAACCCAGTTCTCGAAATGCATCGTTGCACCATCGAGTACGTCTATCCGTCGGGCCTGATTGATGCACGCAGTGAGAGAGCATCGTTTTTTGAGCGCATTCCCGTGGGGTTTTCTGGCGTCGACGGAGCCTTCGCGCTTGGTGATCAGTGTATTGTGCTCACAGATAGTGCGCAAAGTTTTGCGATGGTTGGGATGCGCCCGGTGACAAAAAATGAAGCTGGCGAGGATTCGGCTCACCTGTTCGACGACGATCTCGTCGATTGGAACAACGCCCGCACCATCGGGATGGTCGATGCCTATGGAAATCGCGCGCGTGTGATCACCTCTCCTGGGGCGGGCGTGTTGATCGATGCCGGAGACTGGTGTGCAGCCCACTACAGCCCGGGCCTGCGTAAATTTTTGCAGTACGTCGAGCGCCGAGAAATTTTCATGCCCGGCCACTACCAGCGGATCGAGCACGATGGTGACGCAACGCAGGCACTGTATCGCTGGCACACCGAGGTCGACGACGACGCCTTCGATCGCGTGCTCGCCAATAAAAAGCCGGAGGCCAAAGGGCATACGCTCGAGATCGACGTTCAAAAGTCGGATGAGGGGGTGGTGACGATCGATCTGAGCGAAGATGGCGAAGATCGATGGTCGCTGAGTATCTCGCCCGACGGCGGGTTGACGATCGATGCGGCCGGGGATGTGACGATTCGATCCGAAGATGTCAGACTGGGAGACAGTGAGCAGGCGCAATTTGTCGCCCTGGAGAATCTTGTGAAGGGTGAACTAGAGAAGCTCAAGAACAAGCAGGACGAGATTATCTCCAAGCTTTTACTCCACAAACACGCCACCAATAACGGCGCCACCAGCTCTCCGTCTGTCCAGATTTCCACCAACCCCGACATCGGCGATGTTGGAGCCGAGCGCGTACGGGCAAAATGAAAAAGTACCTTCAAAAACTCGTCTCGCTTGCGATGTATCGGCTGGTTTCTGATAAAAATTGGCAGCAACCGGGCGACTACGGCTTCGAGACACTCGCTGAATTTAAGCAGGGCATACTAGAGCGCGCCGCCAAAACCGTCGGACCTATTTTATCCCAGGCCGCGCTCCACCGGGCGCCGAGCGAGACGCTCTCACGAGACGTCGTGCTCGAGTGGCCGCTTTGCCGGGTCTACGAGATTGATGCGTCATCAAATGACGTTTCGGTGACCCTGCCATCGCACCACGGCGATCGCGTGTCGGTCTATGGCAGCTTCAACGACAAAAATCTCGCCCCCGACCTCGACCGGCCGGCGATCGCGATCAAAGCGTTTGAGGGCAGAGCTGGCCCGGCGATCGTGACGTTCATCCGTTCGGACGATTCTAAGAATGCTGTCAGCATCGGGTCGCGAACGCTGGATAGCCAGCACGAGTTGGTGACGCTTTTTTCGGGGGAGGATGGCTGGGTCGAGCTTAGCGGTGGCGGATCTGGTGGTGGGTCGGTCCTGAACATCCCCGTAGGTGGACACGGGTTTGGGGACAACACTGGTTGGTCGGTCGTGGGCCGGACACGCTTTACCGATAATGATTACGTCGTCGCCACCTCGAGCGTCGAGCTTGTCGCCGAGTGCGAGGTCAGCCCAGCTACCGTCCCCGGTGAGGTCGCCCTTTACGATGTCACCGGTGGAACCTCGACCTTGATCGGGGTCGTCCAGGACGTCACCAGCGACAGCCCCACCGAGGTCACCATCACCATCCCCGACTCGGCGAGCCCAGCTACCGATCGCATCCTCGAGCTACGAGCTCGGGTCAATGGCGGGAAGGTCGACGACCGCTGCATCGTGTGGGCCTCTTATATCTCGATTCGACAGGTCTAATTATGGCAACACGGTCGACGACAGCTGCATCGTGTGGGCCTCTTATATCTCGATTCGACAGGTCTAATTATGGCAACACGCGAAATTTGGAAGGCATGGAACTCGAACCTCGCCCAGCTCGACTCGTACACGCTCGACCGCGACGACGCGGGGGCGGTCACGTCGTATACATGGTCTAATGGCGGCGGTGCGGCCCCTACTACAAGTGGCGACCTGTCGGACCGTCGGCGGGTGAACGTGGAGTTTGTGGAGGGTGGGGGGAGCAGCCCTTCGGTTGTCGTCCCGACTGCTCCGATTCATCTCGGAGGGATTGACTCTGCGCTCAACCACCCGAAATATGCGGGGCACGATATGGCTCCGATAGATACTTACGAACCGCCGACCATTCAGACAGCCCCTATAATTCTAGATTCAGAAGTATCTGATAAATTCTTGATCAACACTTCCTATATAACCACGGACCTCGCCGTAGAAACGGGTACGGTGTCTTGCTTGTACCCAGACA
>Ga0306901_1000454_pt1 | contig 17847 bp, 28 predicted proteins | sample AntRauMFilla3767_FD_190431 | JGI IMG/M metagenome (GOLD analysis project Ga0306901, IMG submission 190431) | Saline lake microbial communities from Rauer Islands, Antarctica - Metagenome Filla 3 #767 (v2) (version 2) | ecosystem: Environmental > Aquatic > Non-marine Saline and Alkaline > Saline ... | reverse complement strand
CGAAAGCGAAGATGCTGGAGCTTACAGACGGGGAAGAAACTGTCAGCGGAGAGGGTCAGCATATCCGTGAAGGTGTCGTGATCAGACCTACCGTAGAGCGCCGGGACCTCAAGATTGGCCGGGTCCAACTCAAAAGCGTCAGCGACGATTACCTGCTTCGAAAAAACGGAACGGAACTTACATGAACCTGCGCGAACTCAAATGGCTATCGTCTTTACAGACCAAGTTACAGGATCAAGTGGCGGAGCTTATCAACGAAGATATCCTCTTTAAGGGGATGTATGTGTATAGCCTCAATCAAGTGTCTATCGAAGGCGAAGAGATCAGAATCGAGGTTAACGTAGAAACCCTTAAAGATAGGACGCTCACCTCTGTCCAATCCCGCCTTCTCTTGAGCGAATTCGTCAAGCTGGGGCGTACTGAGGATGAGGTGGAAGAGGTGGAAGAGGATTTCCATGTGAACCGGTCCGTAATCATGCAAATGGCCCGTGATCACGACGACCGCGCCGAGGGGAAGGAACCTATGGAACCCGAGGAACCCCAATTGAAATCTATGGAGGGCCTCGACCTCGATGGTGACGGTTATTCATCGCCTTCGGTTCGGCGTGACCGGAGGACGCAAGTAGCTGAGTTGCTAAGAGGGGTGGAAGGGCGTGCGTCGTTAGAAATGTCGCACAGGGACGCGGGGTATGTTAAGTCCGCAGAGGAAGAATTCCTTGCAGGCATAGAGCGCAATGGGATGTGGGCGAAGTTGAATGAGCTTATGGAAGACGAATGAGGCCCTCATTTTGAGGGTAAATCAGCCAAATTTTTGGTGCAGACCAAATTCGATTTTTTTGATTTCATTCGGGGGCTTCGGAAGTTAAGCAAGCGGTTTTAGGGATCAGGCCGAACCCCCGCTCAAGCATCCCCGCCACCATGTTGAACACTTGATCTGCATCCAGATCCCCTGTGTGAATACATATCTCGCTATCACACCGGAACTCCCAGATATCGGCATTGACCTCAACCGCCGCATCAATGTCTGTGAACCCGTGGTCACGACGGTCCATACGGGCCATACGGGCCTGTAGCGCTTCCCGGTTCGCAACCAGAGACACTACCCTATGCGTCACCCCCTCCTCTTTCATAACGTCCACGGGGGCGACGATCTTGCCTTGGTAAAACGTGTCCACAAGCATCACCAGATCACGCCCTTGACGCTCTAAAGCGCCCACAAGAGCCTGTTGGATAGCTTCGGTATGTTGCCAGTCGTCTGTCCAGTCGTTTTCTGGCAATGCTTGGCGGATGTGATCGACCTCGATCACCACGCTATCCCTGAAGTGTTCTAGCAAGCTATGTGCGAGGGTGGTTTTACCCACCCCCGGTGCGCCTTGTATGAATAAAATCATGTCCGACCCTACAGCAGTTTGCGAATCTCACCGACGATCTTGACTTGGCTCCCGGATAGATTGCGTTTCGTTTCCAACGTGTTCAGCATATCCGCAGTATCTTCACGGTACGATTCAGTCGGACTGTCCATGATGTTTGACAGACGATCGGCAAGTTTGATGACCAACGCATAGCTAGACATGCCGGTCATTTTCTTGGTGAGATATTCGTTTTTGCCGATACGCTCAATCTCATCGTCGTCCGACGTCAGTTCGTGAACCAACGACGCTACCAGCGGCGTGAATTCACTGGCTAACTCTTCGAAGGTTGTGTCCGTATCTTCCAGCGTGTCGTGCAGGAGGCAGGCGACCATCAATTCTTCAAGCCGCTTGGACTCTTTGTTGTCCGCCAACAGAAACGCCACCGTGATGGGGTGGATAACGTAAGGCAACCCAGACACCTTGCGGGTTTGACCCTTGTGTTTTTCACTGGCGAATTGGACAGCTTTAATCAGTAGCATTTCGATCTCCTACAGTCACGTTATGTTCTACTCCCCTATACCGTAGGGTTACGCCTTCTGTCAAAACTCAAAGAAACTTTTGACAGACCTATGACACTAGGGTATAGGTTAGTGAAGCAAGGGACGACACCTACTACGAACCAAACGGAGACGACGATGCTTAAAAGTGATGGAAAAGTTGGAATGAAAGTGCTGTTCGGTCGAGGCAGCGGTGAGAAAACCCTCGGCAAGATCGTCAAAATCAACCGCAAAAATTTCAAAGTAGAGACGCTGGAAGTGCGCGGTACCAAAAAGACGCATCGCAAGGGTGGCCGATGGAACGTGCCGCCTTCGCTTTGCAAACCGGCCCCGAGTGCCGAGCCTAGCCGCCAATCGGCCCCGCAGCCGAAGGCCAGCCGGAAAATCAAAACCACCACCAGCTATTCGTACAGCTATTCGTACCGGTCCAACAACAAAGAGGTTCGAAACAGACGGGCGAGGGAAGCCGCTGGCCGGTCCGCTGATGTGTTGAAAGCCGCTTGTGACCTGAGCAACCCGCCCACGTACATCAAAGCGTCGAGGCGCTATTTGGACGGCACCACGATCCGTAAGCGTGGCGATGAGTATGATGGTCAGCGCCAGAAGCTGTACGATGCTGAAAAGAAATGCACCCGTGGCACCGAGTTCAAAACTTTCCGTCAGGCGGAGCGCTACTTGGACAAGATGTTGAATTCGGCATGGTTCAACCGCCGTTTCAACAACCCGAACGTCACGCTTCGACCGGGCCGAGGTAGCGGCAGCGCTTGCTACAGCAACGGTAGCATCCGCCTCAGCACCAAAAACCACATGTGCGAACGCATCCTGATTCACGAACTGACGCACGCCTTGGTTCCGAAGCCGCACGCTGGCCACGGTCGTCTGTTTTGCGCCATCTACCTTGACCTTGTGCGACACTTCATGGGCGAAGACGCCTACGACCAGTTGGTTGCTGGCTACCGTGCCAAAAACGTGAAGTACCAGCCGCACAGATCCGCGAAGCGCTAAATCAAGGCCCCTTCGAATGCCCCACAGTAGTGGGGCTATTCGACCTTGACCTCCAGCGCTCCGAAGCCTACTTGCTCTCTAGGACTTTTGACGGAGTAGGTACACTTAGGGTATAGGTTACTGGTAACACATAAGACACACGGAGATTCGACCATGTACACATTCGGCAACGTTGTTAAAAACGGCATTTTCGTTAAGGATGGCCACCGCTATCGTCGCATCCCCAAGTCGAAGTTCTGGAACAATGAGGGCAACGAATGGGTATTTTTCAATGCGGTGAGTACCGACCGCGATGCAAGCCCGCAGTTGTTCTTCGAAGAAGATGAAGCCGTCGACGATATCCCGTGGCGTCCGTACCGCAAAGAGGCGGTTCCGCTGGAAGATATTTTCCGCGAATTCGAACAGGTGGTTACGCATTTCCGTAAACAAGCCCACGACGTCCGGGAAAAGGAAAAGGACCCGGACTTGGCTGAGATGTACGAGGATGATGCGGACAGTCTGGAATACGTCCTCACGAATGCCCGTGACGGCCACTGGAATTTGGCGTATTCAAATATGCGACGGCTGGATACCGCCGTGCGGGAACGGATTCCCCGTGAAATGTACGACGAGATTTGCGAACACCACATGATGGATAACCAGTGACAGTTTGCGCAGTTTATATCGAACGGGTCGGGGGACCAACTTTGGAAATACGGGGATACAACAAAATCCCCAACACCCTACCCGACCGGGGTGATTTCATCCGGGTTCCCGGTAAAGCTAATCCGTACCGCGTGGTCGAACGTATGTGGACGTACAGCGACCAGCCAGAGGCCCTAGACTGTTTCGTAACCCTGTACGTGACCGAACGTAAGCCTTCCCTACTGCGACGTCTCTGGAGGCGTCTGAGAGGCCGAGATGGATCGCAAAGAATTCAACAAGATACTCCGCAGGTACGATTACCAGCGGAAATCGAGCAAGGATGAGTACGGCGACCGTATCTACACCTACACGCACGATGAGGTGGGGGTCGTGCTAACGGTTGACCAACATACAGTGGACCTTGAGGGGTCGTCGTGGTCGTGCTATCACTTCGAACAGGCTGCAGCGTTACTTGACGGCCCCCTTGCTCTATGGTACGTATGGAATATGGAGCGGTGACTGAGCTGGTAAAGTTCCGCAGCCTTGGTGTCGTCGCTGCCGATGTAACGACTCCTAATCAATAAGCAGTACGACGCTCGATAATTGCTTCACTCAGGATGTGATATGAACCTTCAAGAATTTCGTCAATTTTTCGAGAATCCTACTGCCGACGCTGGCGCAGGTGCGCCAGATGAGGAAGATGGGCCAACACGATCCTCAACACAGTTCGCACGCCCAGGGGCCAAGCCGGTGCGGAACGATGGAGGTTCGCACATCAGCGCGGACTCGATCAGTTTTGCGCGTCATTTGCTACGACGACTTCTAGGTGCAGAACCTAGCGGTTGGCCTCGCGATAAGGTGTTAAAGGCCGACCACCGCGCCTTACAATATCTGCCGGAAAAGGTTCACTATATAGCACCGTCGGATAACGGTCGCGATTTCCACACTCTCATCATCGAATTTGATTCCACCGGCCGCGAGTTGCTGCAGGAATCAAAGCGACTCTTTCCTCAAGCAGCGAAGTTGGATCTAATTGAGGACGCCCTCGATCTCTTTGGCCAAGCGGCACTGAAGGGATTCGCCAAATACGAGCAGAAAGCGTTCGCGGACAAACGCGGAGCCAGCGTCCCCGTAGGAAGACCTGAACAAACGATGATTGTTCTATCGGTTCGTGACGACCGTGCTTCCGACGAGCGCATCGCACACCTCGTCCATTTCGTGCGGCAAGGGGAGGACGCTCAGGGCTCTTCTGAGATCGACCACCCACCGATGGAGAGCTTTTCTGTACGTCAAGAGGCTGTGACCTGGGAGCCACAGCTAAAGCAGGACTACACGCTACAACTCTTTCATCGATTCGTAGCCCCGCTTCAAGAAGGCAAGTGGTCACAGGCGTTCGCGCGCGAAGAAGAGCGCCGCGAAGCTAGAAAGCTCCTGGATGTCCTGAGCGGTCAAGCGACTGAAGAATCGTTTGAAGATGTGATAACGAATCTCCTCGAGGAAATCGCTCTGAGTTTTGGTCTCGAAGCAGATGACCATCAAGCACGAGTCACGCGGAGACACTTGCTAAGTGATCATGATATTGGGATCGATCCGGACCGGAACTTGCCGGATGGATTTGAAAACCCACTCAAGGGCTTTTTGATTCATGATGTCGCCAACAGACTCCTCGGTTACATAGTGTACCTGCCCCAAAATGGCGAAGATGCGGATACACTTCGCGATAGACTTCAAAAGTACAATCGCTTCCACAACGTCTTGGTTATCTACCCGACCACTGACCAAAAGGATGAGACATCGCTCGAGGTCGGTCTCTGGCAAGGGGACCGAGAGCTCCGGGGTAAGCTGTTAAAGAAAGGAGCCAATTACATCGGGCCGGCGCGGCTAATCTCCATGCTTTCGCGGTTCTTTATGGTAAGCCGGGCAGAGGTGGAAAACCAGACCGAGTTAGCTCAAGAACTGGCGTATAGGGCCCGTTATCTTCGACGCCTAGCTATCCGTCAGCTTAAAGCGGAGAAAGAAGATGGACCTATGTGCAAGCTATATGAAGCATTTACAGCTGCGCTTATCCACAACCAAACAGAGGAGGAGTTTGCCGATGCGTACGCGCAAACACTTGCCTATGGGCTTCTATCAGCTCGGTGGATATCAAAAGACCAATTTCAAGTATCGGGGGATCGCTTTACGCGTGAGACAGCTCTCGACCACATGCCGACTACCAGCCCATTCCTCAGAAGTTTCTTTCAGACCGTGCTGCAAGAGAACTTCGATCCCAAGCAGAAATGGCTATTGGAGGATATCGCCAACTTCCTTGATCGCATTCAAATAGAGCAGATATTCGGCCACAAAGATGGCGAACCAACGATCTCTACCGACCCAGTGATACACTTTTATGAACCATTTTTGCAGGAGTACGATCCAGTAACGAGAAAGGAACGGGGCGTATACTATACCCCTGATCCGCTGGTCCATCACATCGTCGAGTCCGTAAATCAGCACTTAAAAGAGAACCTCCACCTCCCTCTTGGGCTTGCTGACACCACCACCTGGGCGGAGTACGTCGAACGCCACCCCAAAATCTCCATTCCTCCAGTCGCAGACCCGGATTCGCCTCTGGTTCAAATCCTTGATCCAGCTGCGGGAACGGGAACATTCCTCAAGCATGTGATTGAGGTAATCCATCATGAATTCTGTACTGCATCGAAGGACACCACCAAAAAGCTCGAAGCTGATAGCTGGTCGCAATACGTGGAGGACTCACTACTGCCTCGCCTCCACGGTTTCGAGCTAATGGTTGCTCCATATGCCGTATGTCACCTCAAGCTCGCACTTACTCTGCAAGAAACGGGATATGAACCTACCGACGATAGCCGTATAAATGTATTCCTGACGAATGCGCTAGAGGCCCCACTGACCAGCACGCCTCAGCTTGACTGGACGAGGATAGTTAATCTAACGGACGAATCTCGCGAGGCCAGTAAAGTCAAAGGGGAAACAGCTCTCACTGTGATTGTAGGTAATCCTCCATATAGCCGCAGTACAAAGAACAAAAACCCCCACATCGATGCCCTCGTTGCCGCTTATAAAGATCCCGTCCGTGCTCATGAAGGTAACATCCAGCCGCTAGATGACGACTACATAAAATTTTGGCGGATAGCTGAACACTGGATAGAGCTGACCAACCTCGGAATTGCGGCCTTAGTGAGTAATAACACTTTCTATTCTGGACGTATCCACCGAGGGATCCGCCGACATCATCTTGATACATTTGACTTCATAGACTGCTTAGACCTTCAAGAGACCGGCAAACTCACAACTGCCACTACAGATGGAGTTCAGCCTGATGACAATGTCTTCCCCCCTATTACTGAGGCTACTTCTGTAACGCTTGCGGTAAAAACAGGTGGTGATTCATCTCGTACATCGGTTCACTATCGCGCTATTACTGGGACACGCGAAGCCAAGTACTCATTACTCCGCTCAAATGTTGACGGAGTCACCAGTTTCGATTTGGACCTTCGCGCACCCTACTGGTTGTTCATTCCACGTGACGAAGATTATGTTGCTAATCACGAAGAAGTATATGAGTCCTTTGTGAAACTCGACGATCTTTTTAAATTCTCTAACGTAGCTGGAAAGCCGGGGAAAGACTCTTTGTTGATCAGCTATAACCGGGAAGATGTAATTCCGAAACTAGCGGCCCACCGGCAGAAGATCGAGAGGCAAAAGCTTAAAGCTGCGCAAGAGGACAAAGAACTCAATCTCACGGAAGCAGAACGTAATCTTGCTGAGTATCCAGTCGATTACCAATTCGACCCAGCGAAAGTAGTCGAGTACGCTTATCGCCCATTTGATCTAAGATGGACATACTACGACAACAATCTTTGGACTAGGGGTGTTACAGCGTTACACGGACATATCGGCAGAGGGCCTGTATTATTAGCATCCAAAATCATTCGTGATCAGAGCTTTGCTCATGCGTTTATCAGCGAAACATTCATGGATGTCATCTTTCTTTCGCCGAGCAGAGGCACAAATTGTTATGCATTTCCACTGCATTTGGCAAAGGAAGGTGGCGATCAGTCGCGAGAGAAAGCATGCAATCTTTCACAGGATGATATTGTGCCCTCAAGCTGGAACGTTCCGGCGTTAGACTGCCTGCACTATATTTATGCCGTCCTTCACTCCCCCACATACAGAGAAGCCTATTTCGAGGCTCTCAAGTTGGACTTTCCGAGGATTCCACCAGCTCTTAGAAAGGACCTCTTTGAAGAGTTGGTAATCCTTGGCGAGCACCTCTTTGTCCTACATCTAGGCAAGACTGCGCCACCAACTACGAAAGCGCGCTTCAAGCATGGGAAAAGCCTTTTAGTAACAGAACGAAATAAGTACATCCAAGAAGGTGAAGGCATGGGACGTCTGTACATAAACGACTCAACATATATCGCGGACGTTTCAAAAGAAGTGTGGGAGTTTCATGTGGGTGGGCACCAGGTGCTGAGCCGCTGGCTTTACTACCGCAAACGTGACGACAGAGAACTCACCGCTGGCGACACCGATCACCTTATAGACGTAATAAGCCGCATTGAAGAAACAATTGCCCTTATGGACCGGGTGGACGACGTGGTGGCCGCGTATGGAGGGTTACCAAGTGCTTTCTTGAGAACGCAATTTTCAGATTAAACAAGGACAGCAGCCTGTACCGGCAATACCCGCTCGCTGCTTGAGGCGCCACCACACCCTCTATCGATGTTGAAGCCACTCTACTAAATAGGCTGGGCCGATTTCATGCCGAAAATAGATAATCGCCAATTCTGGTGGGCTAACCAAGGCTCCTCGTACGAACAAGATCTAGAAACAGGCATCCTAGCGACGACCTCCACCTGACGATCGGCAAAGAGTACGAGCGTCGTTGGGGGTGTACGTATGGTGAGCACTGCCGCAGAGATTAACATGAGTGAAGACGTAGAAAAGGTCCATATTCGTACCCTGTGCATCAACGGGAAGTATTACTACATCTACTTCAATAACGAGTATCAGTGGGGCGGTACCGATACGGGCCGCTTCTACGAGAGACTCGTCAAGAGTGGTAAGCAAGTGCCTCCCGTCCGTGGTACTGAGTATCTCGAATGGCACGGCGAGCGAACTGAACATGGGTACCCCCAAGAGGACCCTGAGGGTTTCGAGTATGACCAGATGAATGACGAAGAATGGAAACGTCTCAAGGGACTCTGCTAAGGGAGCGGGTATGTTTGGTTGGCTGTGTGAATTGGGTTGGCACTCGTGGGAGACAGTTACTTCACTGACACCAGACCAAGGAGATGGTATGTATCGTATCAACCCATTGAAAAAAGTCGCTACACGGTTCGTAGGCAACCTTAGAAGTAACCAAGGCTCCTTAAGCATGTCATTCACCACAAGACCTCCTTCTTTAGACGGATCTAACCTCGTTATCTTGCTTGAGGTTAACGATGTCAAGGTCCCAGAACCTGTTGTACGCATCCAAGCACTCTATGCAGGGGTTACGTACATTTACCAACCGGAAACAGATCAAGAAAAGCAACAGTTGGGTGATCTGTATGAACTCGTTCAGTACCAAATGAGTGGGGGACCGGAAATTCTCGACCACATGTTGCAAGAAATCAAAGATTTAGGTGTTTAAGTGACACGTTCATTGCTACTACCAGACGTACACAGTGCATGGGGAAGCGCTGATGACCTGATTGATCACGCCCGCCGCAAGGAGGGTCCTTTTGATCGAATCATTCAGCTAGGTGACATGGGCTTTGGTTTTGCGGGCGTCAAGCCGTGGAAAACCAAGTACGAAGAAATCCTCTGGTTTATCGACGGCAATCACGATAACCACGAGATGCTTTCTAATCGGGGCGATCCTAATTTTGGGTACGATCCGTACCATGTCCTGTGGCCTCGTGAATGGCAAGATTTCCTGAAACGGTGGGAGTACAAAGAGCGTGGTGCTTTCGAAGACGGCATCCTGTTCATCGGAGGGGCATCGTCTATCGATCGAATCTGGCGCACCGCTGGAAAAGATTGGTGGCCCGGCGAAAACATATCTTACGAGGACGAAGAACGGGTGATGGATACCATCGAAGAGGTGGGAGCCGAGAACATTCATACCGTGATCAGCCACGATTGTCCGGCTGGATTCAGCATGGCAAAGCCTTTACGGATTCACAACGGGTCGGGTGCCAAAGAGAATTTCGACAACAATCGGAAGTTCCTAGAGCATGTACGCACGGTCGTAAAACCTGAGCGCTGGTACTTCGGGCATTACCATTTCAATTGGTCCGGGGAAATCGACGGTTGCAAGTGGCAGTGTATCGACATGGTGCGCGGGAACGGGAAGTACGATTACGCAGTGCTGGAAACGTGATATGCCTATCATAAACCGATTCAAAGATGGGGAGTTTGAAGAAGCCCCTATTCCGACTACGCTGGAAGAAGCCTTCGACGTCCTCGATGAAATCATTTTCCCGGACGAGCGTGATCTTGTGCTTGAATACTCAGAAGAAATGTGGCGGGCACAATCTTACCGGATGGGAGGGTGGCTTCGGAACACGTGGAAATTTTGGGAAAAGGAAGGCCCCTTGTATGAGTGGTTTGTCGACTATGGCATAACCCACGCGGATGACATGTCTGGTATCGTACTGCTATCGTATTGGCGGCACAAAAACGGTAAGTCCCTAGACGTCGAGGGACAGGTCCAGCATTACCTCGATTATTGGGATAAACGAGAGTTTGAACGCATCTAAACCCTCTAACTCCACTCCAGTCCGCCCGGCGTTCCCCCTGTAGGCCCTCTGCAGAGATTTCTTTTGACGACTCCCCGTTGTTAGGGTATAGGTTAGTGCAAGAGACGACGACTAACCCTTGACAACGACAGGAGACACGGCATGTTCAAAAAGACTGATAACTACGGCGGCCACCTTCAGGGATATGTAGAACTGGTCCCTGCCCAACTGAAAGCACTGTTCGGCGACCCTAATGGTTTCTGCGATGACCAGTACATGGACTGGTACCAACTCGAAGACGATGACGGCCATTTCGCCACCATCTACAGCAAGTGGACGCATCCCTCCGAAAATACCGACCGTCTTTTCAGTTTCAATGTGGGCGGCAACAGCTACGAAGATATGCAAGCGCTTGTCGAGTACCTTGAAAACGAAGGGTTGAACGTGGGTGTTGTCGACGCCGTGGGCAACAACCTTGCCCAATGGGAAGCGACTCAGAGGGCACACATGGCCGTTGAGGAGGCCCTCCGAGGGGACGCCCGATGAACAGCGAAGACCGCTTCAGCCATTACGTGAAGCACGGGTGGTGCCCCGTACCTTGGGCGCATCACCCGGAGCCGGTCAAGGAATTGATTCGGGCCATTGGTTTCCGCCCGCAGCTCAAGGGCTGTTTTTACAACAGCCAATTGTTGTTCATCGAAAACGAACGACGTTCGTTTGGTCTGGACCTCGAATACCGTGAAGGCTGGGTCCATGCGATTATCCCCTTTGAGCACGCTTGGCTGACTTACAAGGGTGAACTGTTGGATTTGACCTTGGCCCCGGACCGGGAAGTGCCGCCGACGTACCTGAAATCTATAGGTTACAGCTACGAGGACGTCACCAACAACATGTTCGAGACGGGGTGCTACACTTCGGTCACGTCGGCAAAAGACTTTTACGACATCGGGCCGTGGAAAGAGGGCTTTGAGGCCCTCGACGCCCTCCAAGATGAGGACCAAGACCGAGGCCCCTCCGAGGGGACTTAGAGTAGAGTTACAGGGTGGGCTGGCCCTCTAACTCAGAAAAGAGCCCGGCTGGGCCTTGGCTTGCAACCCCCAGCACAGGGCAATCTGGTTTCCAGAGCAATACGTAACACTACTTGAACACTAGGGACGTTATGGCTGAAACACCCGGTCCGCTTAACCCCTTTTTGTATCGACGGTCTGCTAATGTAGGCCAAGCCAAATACCTCACCGAAGATAGAACCTCTGATCTTAACCACATGCTCGAAGTCGCAATCGAGCAGACACAACGGCAAGGCGTGACCGACGACTGCGCCTGTGGTGAACTTCACAGCCTTGGACAGCACAGCCACGGTACGCTTATCGAATGTCGTTGCGGATTGGATTGGGTAGTGGTTGACCACGACGAAAAGACGCTGGAGCCTTTCGATGAATTGGCCGTATTGACCAAGGATTCCTTTTGACGCTGTGCTAGTTCTGTGGTATAAGTTTTTGACCACACGATACGAGGCTAAGACTATGAATGACGAACAAGCACAAGGGTACACAATGAAATGGGAAGAGCTTTCGTCATTGGTGGACGCCGTAGAAGTGCCGGTCGTGGCTGTGGAAACCACGGGCACCGGCGTTATCAAAACCGTCGTGGTCCCGGTGGACGATACCCTGACTGCAGTGGGATCCTTGGAATGGGCCGGGTTCGTGGTTGATACTTCCGAATGGACGGGTTTCGGCAACAAGCCCCGCAAATACGACGCTACAGAAATCAAGCTACTACGACGTAAGGATGTATCCCGTGAAGAAGCACCCGAACGCCTTGCCAGTGCAGCATAAAGGTTTCGATCTCTTTTTGCAGACCGCCAATCTGTTGGGCGATGGAATCCTAAAGGAAGGCGCAAATTTCGATTCGGTGGAACACCCTTGGCGGTTCCGGGCATATGACGCCAAAGACCGTCTCTATGCCGAAGGTACCTGTGACAGTCGGACGAGGTTTTGGCCGATCCTACACCTGTTGCATGAAAAGACGGGGCGATTGGATATCCGTCTTCGCATCTACGAACGATCCACACAACGAGCTACTGAGGTCTTCCCCTATGAGCAACCAAGGCTACTACCTGCCGCCCAACATGAAAGCGACTCTGGACCGGTACGTCGAGCGTCGGCTGGCTCCGGGGCGCTTCACACAGTTGCTTTTGAAAAATAAGGTTCACGAGGCCCTACCCTTTGCGGATAAGGCACACCAGCAAGCTCTGTACGACACGCTGCGCTACATCACGATGGAGCTTCCCGCTGGGTGTTACGGTAGCCCCGAAAAGGTAGAGGCGTGGCTTAGAGGGGACGACGCATGAGTAATACTTGGCAAGACGCTGAAATCGTGGACTTCAAAGTCGACGGCTGGGAACAGGCCGAGGCTTTGATCCACGAGATGGAAGATAGGGCTGATACGATCGGCTTTTCCTATTTCGATATCGATTACATCGACGATGGTGCGCTGTACGCTGAGGTCACGTTCGGCGGCACTGAGTGGGTGGTTGATTTTTCCAAGGCCAACTGCCCCGGTGGTGATGAGACGGGCAAGATGGGCAACCACGCGGCCCTTATCTTCTACTGTTATTACGAGACGCTGGGACAAGCCCGCTCTTCGACGGCCCCGAAAGATGGGGTCGAGATGGTCAAAGCCATCGAGGAGTACATGGAGCTACCACACGAACCTGACTTCTACGAATCGAGGGTATGGATATGAGCAGCCAAGCCATGTTACGACTGGCTTTCAAAACGGTAGAGTCCTTACTGGAAGCGAAAGCCCAAGAGGAATATGGCGACGAGGCCAGTGTGGGTTCGTGGAGTTACGATACGTGCTATGATCATTTTGATATTCAGGTTGACGTTCCGGGCGAAATGTACTATCAAACACTATCGATCCCGGAAGAAGATATCCTTGGCGAAGAGCCCATAACGAAGGATTACTGGCCTTGAATACACACCAGCTTAACGTATCGCAACGCGCTTCACTTCTGCACCTATTGCAAACGGTGGCGCTTCAAAAGGGCAATTTCATTCTAGCTTCGGGTGAACAAAGCGATACGTATCTGGACGTGCGCAAGGTGGCCCTTGATTCGCGGGGGTCGTACCTGATTGGCTCTGCGATCATAGCCTATATCCAAGAACAGTTTCCGGGGTGCCGTGGAGTTGGCGGCCTTACGTTAGGCGCTGACCCCATCGTCTCGTCGACCTTGTTCGCGGCTCATGCGCTAGCCCACGGTTCCTTAGCTGGCATTCTGGTACGTAAGAAACCTAAAGATCACGGGACCATGAACTGGCTGGAGGTCGGGGGCGAAATCCAACCGGGTCAGGATTCGATTCTTGTGGTTGACGATGTGATAACAACAGGCAATTCGACGCTCAAAGCGGTTCAAAGGATTCGGGATGCAGGCTATCATGTTCCGGCGACCTTATGCGTGGTTGATCGACAGCAAGGCGGTCCCGAACTTTTGGAAGCGAATGGGTTGAGTTGCCATTCGCTATACACGCTCGATGAAGTGCTTGGCGTAGATGAAGAATCCGAAGTGATCGAAGAACCCGCCGACGCCGCAGAATGATACGCAATCACTTCAACGAAAAGTGGTATGAAAAGCGGACTTCCAGATTCTTAAAAAACTTGCTTGGTGATGATCGCTATCGCTTTGCTTTTCAAGTGGTGCTAAGGCCGGGCCATGATTGGCCCTATCCAGAAAAGCTGGGCTAGATCAACGAAAGCCATGCGGGTCGTTTTGATGTGTGCTTCGAAGCTGGGGACCCCGTGCGACTTTCCTTCGATGTAAAACTGAAGGTTGGGATCTGCTTTGTAGCCAATAACGACTTTCCCTGTAGGGCTGATCACAGACATTTGGTCGTAAAGCAAAGCGGCTTCGCGGTTGCCAAAGCTCACGTCAGCACCGGGAGGGTCCAGAATATTGTCCGGGTAGTCTTTAGGGTTGGTGGCGGCCCCAATCGAGAGCCACATCAACTGTTCAAAGACGCTGGGGTCTACGTTGATCTCGAATGAACACGAGGTCAAGCTCATGGAACTGACGGTCCATCTCAGGGTAGGACCAAAGCCCTTGTCCAAGATGGTCATGTAAAGGCCGCTGTTTCCGGTATGGAAACCGGCCCTTCCAATCGTGCGGTATTCGTTGTCAATTACGTCACTCATTTTAACTCTACTGTGATCGAAGTGTCGTGGTACCCGCTTCGGTGTGAAGGTGCGGTTTCCACGAAAATCTCGTCGATGGAATCCATGTAACGGCGGAGTTCCTTTTTGGCCCGGCGCTCGATGGAATACGTGTTGACTTCATCGGCAGGGATAAAGGCAATCCCTACGACTGTCTGGCCACCGGGATAGGTGAAGAGATCATCGAACTCTTCGGCTCCACCCCATTCCAAAGCCTTTTTGATAGCCCGTTCGATGCCTTTGGTATCCGCAGCATATTGGCGACGGGAGGCTTGGCGCTTGTACTGTTTGAGGTAGTCATCAAGTCGCTTAAAGGCATAGGCGGGATCTTCAAACCATGCCAACGTGCTGCCTTTGGGGATCGTAGTGCGACGGTCCCCGTGAACTACCTGCAGGGCATATTCTTGAGTGTCTTCGTCCCGAAGCATCCGAACAGTGAAATCTAATTTGCTCGGGGCGTCGGCGATATACCAATCGAACCGACGATGGCCGCCCTTTTCATAGGTCTTGGACCCATAGACCACCATATCAGGACCGAAAAACCTCTTGGTGAGCTTCGAGATAGGTCTGTAGTGCTCGGATAAGAAACGGCCATCCTCAGAAGCCTGAAGGACTTTCCGCAGCGTGTCATCGAGATATTGGCTTTGACCGGCAAATCTCTTTAGCCGCTTTGCAACACCCGCAAGCCGTACATGTAGTGGATCACTCATAATAGACGTCCCTGTGGATCAAACACGAAGGTTCTTTTTGAAAGCCTCAGCATCATCCTCGGTGGGGTTCGAAACTTCGATGATGATCACAATGTGGTGAGTCTTGGGTTCGAAATCAACGGACATTTCCGAAGCAAGTAGGCGATCACGCATGAGCCTTTCAGCGGTTTTTCGCACAGCTTTCTTTGCCCGCTTGGCTGCCAGATTGATCCCCTCTACCGGTAGCTTGCCGTCATACATGGCAAGACTTGGATCAATAGTTACTTCCAGTCCCGAAGTCCCTGCCATTCGAACAACCTCGACGTTAACCACGGAAGCCGCAGTCTTTTTCAACGCCTGTTTGATCAAAGGCATAAGCTCCTTTCGGCGCTCTGGATCTTGCGCAAGTCTGCGCATACGATTAAGCATAGCGTTAGCATCCATCATTTTTCCTTGTGAAACCGCAAAAGGTTATCGAGTTCACCCGATCACTTTAACGGGTTACAAAAGCAATACCGAAGTTTTTTGACACTCTGGTACAACTAGGGTATAAGGCATTGACGACGACGATAACCCTTTTGCAAACGACAAGGATACATCATGAAGCTCAAAGAGATCGAAATCGGAGAAGAATACGCCTGTGGTAGCCCGAACCAAAAGTACGGGACATACGATCGTAGGCGTGTTGTCGCTATCGACAAGTTCAAGAAGCCTCATGGGCGTCGGAATTGGGGCAAAGCACGTCGCCGCCGTGTGAAAGCGGTCTACATCCGCAGCGATGGTAGCGAGGGTGGCGAGTCTGTGCTCGATGCGCAAGAAATCATCGAGCCGTGGGCCGCTTACGCTGAGAAACAGCGCAAAGAGAAAGAGGCCAGCAAGCGCCGTGCTGAGGAACTCCAGTCCAAGCGGGAAGATAGCGAGGCCCAAGCCAAGCGGATCGCTTCCAACCTTCAGGAATTGGGCCTCGAAATGCGCACCAATTACAACGGGGATAAAGTCCCCCGTGGTGTCAACCTCGATATCAGCCACCGCTACGGCACCGGTAAGGTGTCGATGAATTTCGACAAGTTCGAAGAGTTGCTCGAAACGATCGTCAAGAGTTAAAGTTCCGAAGGGCAGGGGTTAGGTAGACCCTGCCCTTCGGTTGTAGATTCCATAGCCAGCGAGGTACCCTATGAGTAACAGCACCCCTAAGATCGAAATCGAAGACTCTGACAGGCCCGGTGAAATACGTCCCGTGTGGAAAGTAAGCAAAGCCACGGGCGAGCGGTCGATGGAATTCACACTTATCACGGACGACGAGGAACGGGCCAAAGCTGAAGCCGCCAAAAAGGATGGGTGGTATGGTTCCGAGGGATCTTACCACGAAACTGTGGCGGTGTTCGGCGAAGATGAACACTGGTATGTCGGAGGCAGTGTTCACGTTCCACCATCACTTCGTCAGAGGGCGTTGAACAAGCTGACCCCCGAAGAGCGCAAAGCGCTGGGTGTAGACTAGAAAGCCTTTTGACGGTGCTTATATAGTGTGGTATAAAGGTCGAGGATTCCAAAAAGGGAAGTTACGATGGTATTGAGCCGAGACGACATAAACGATAAAGCCAAGGAAAGGCACCGCAGCCTGTTCGAGGAACTGGAATCGGAAATTGACTCCAGCCTTGGTAGATACGACCCCGACGACTTGAACGAATATTCCCCGGTTCGGATTGAATACAAAGGGTACATGCCCGAGTTCGTTCGTCAGTGGCTCAGAGACGAGTACGGGGAAGGGGGCTGGGTCATTTCGATTTTATTCATACAAGGCGCACCCGACTACGAATGGACCATTCAAATTTACTGATCTTCAAAAAGTGGTAACATGTTGGATTATCAGAGTGAAAAAAGGATGAGGCGGGATGCGCCTTGAGTTTGGTTTTTCTAGGCGCGGCCTACGTGCTTAGGTTTTACGCGGCCTTTGTGTTCATGGAACTTTGGGGTTGGTACCTCGTCCCTACGTTTGAGGTACAAGAGCTGCCTTACGTGGTGGCTGTAGGCATGACGCTCATGGCCACTACCCTTAACCGTTCGATGGGTTCAAAGGATACCCAAGACCCTGCATGGGTGCTAACGTCACTGGCCGCGATGTTCATATCGGTCACGTTGACGTGGGCCTTGGGTGGATTTTTGACCCTGTTCATGTAACCCCCTTTGTTGGGAAAAGATATGCCCGATTTGACCACCGAATACTATTGGCACTGTGCAAGCGTGGAAGCCTTTCACAAGGTCGTAGAATCAAGCAGCAGCGACAAGACGTACACTGTGCGGCGTGACCTTCACAGCCACAAGTATACGGACGAGGTAGAGTTCGATTGGTCGTGTACGTGTCCGTCCTATGAATACCGGTGTGGCCCCAACCCGAAGCAAGACCGCTATTGCAAGCATATCAAGGCGGTTCGAGATTCAGACGCTTACTGTGGTTGGATGCAGGGCACGGACGGCGGCACCCCGGATTACGACGACGAAGGTATGGCCCATTGCCCTGAGTGTGGCCGCAAAGCAATCTCACAAGGCTACGACGTCTAAAAACCAACTATGGGTAAGAAACGACGACGAAAACGCCGTAAGTCCCAACGCCAGAGTCCCGCCGAGTTCAAGGCGGCTTTGCGTCCGTTGTTCTGGAGAT
>Ga0306901_1000453_pt1 | contig 17855 bp, 17 predicted proteins | sample AntRauMFilla3767_FD_190431 | JGI IMG/M metagenome (GOLD analysis project Ga0306901, IMG submission 190431) | Saline lake microbial communities from Rauer Islands, Antarctica - Metagenome Filla 3 #767 (v2) (version 2) | ecosystem: Environmental > Aquatic > Non-marine Saline and Alkaline > Saline ... | reverse complement strand
TAAGACTTACGTGTATTACCACTGTACCAAAAAGAAAAAGGATAAGAATGGTAAGAAGTTTTGCAAACAACGACCAATTCCACTTGGTAATTTTGAGGAACAGGTAGACCTTGCTTTGGAGCGATACACCATTCTCCCAAAGTTTCAAGAGTGGGCGATTGAGATATTAAATAAACGTAATGATACTGAAATACAAGGACGCACCAAAATCTACGAGCAACAGCAAAAATCTTATAATGCAACTCAAAAGCAACTCGACACCTTAACTCAGATGCGCTATAGAGAGTTAATTGATGATGAGGAGTTTATAAAGGAGAAGTCAGGATTAAAGAAGAAGCTAACAAAGTTAAAACTTCATCTTGATGCAACTGAAAACAGAGCAGAAACATGGCTTGAGTTGACTGAGAAAACTTTTAACTTTTCTCGACATGCTCGTCATGAGTTTGCCAAAGGGGACATTAGACAGAAAAGAGAAATTTTTTCTGCACTTGGTCAGAACTACGTTTTGAAAGACAAAAAAGTGAGTATTGAAGCCAATGAATGGCTAGTTCCCATCGAAAAAGCCTATCCAGCGTTAGAAGCCGAATTTAAGCGGCTCGAACTGGACAAAAACCTTGATGTAGATTCACGAAATGCTCAATATGCTGAGCTCATTCTATCTTGGGGCGACTATCGGGAATTGAACCCGAATTTCCGGTACCACAAACCGGCGTAATAACCATTATACAATAGTCGCCATGTGCTGCCGCTGAGTTTAGTCTACTTGAAAAGTTCAACGGAAGTGGGTACAGTTATACCTATTTTTAACCAAAAAGTCGAGGGGAAACTGATGGATAAAGGCTATACTACAGAATATATGGATCAAACAGCGTTGTTGGTAACTTTATTTTTCACTCTCATTTTAGGAGCGGGAGTTGGTTTTTATGTGGCGAAACTTATTTTTTAGTCTTACGTTCATAGCGGTATTTCTACTGCCCCACACTGGGCAGGCTCAAGAGCTGCACCAAGAGTTAGAAGAGCGAGTCAGTGCAGAGGTGCTGCAGGTGATTGATGAGTACGAACGTGAGGTGACCGGGACAGATACGACCACACAAGTGCAGGAAGTACGGGCAATCATACAAAGCGGGGAACGAGCGGGCGAGGTGGTGCGATTTGAGAATGATTTAGCGGTGCTTGAACCTGGGGATGATATTTTCTTGTATCGATTGGTGACTATCCAGGGGCAGGAAATCATCACCTTTGCTGATTTTGAACGGCGCCCGGTGTTGGCGGTTGTGAGTATGGTGTTCATTGTGCTGTTGATTGTGTTCGCCGGTTGGCACGGATTGCGTTCGCTGGCCTCATTGTTGGTGAGTGTGTCCGCGATTATTTTCTTGCTGGTCCCGGCACTGCTTGCCGGCTACAATCCAGTACTGGCGAGTGTCGCAATTGCTGGGGCGGTGCTGGCCTTGGTGTTGTTTGGTACGCATGGATTTAGTCCTCGAGTCTGGATTGCCTTTGGCGGGACGTTCTCCGCCGTGACGGTCACGGGGATTATTGCCTACTTTGCCTCAGACGCGATGCGACTGACGGGCTTTGGTTCTGATGCGTCGGTGTATTTGAATTTTGCTACTGATGGGGAATTGGATTTGGCCGGTCTCTTACTCGGGGGAATAATTATCGGGATTCTCGGGGTGCTGGATGATATTTCTATTACCCAAGCCTCCGTCGTGCAAGAGCTCAAGGCCGCTAATGCGCAGTTTACCTTTCATGAACTCTATACTCGAGCGAGTCGGGTAGGGAAGTATCACCTTGGTTCGATTGTAAATACCCTCGCTCTGGCCTATGTCGGGGTTTCACTTCCATTGATTCTATTGTATTCAAAAACCGAGAGTAGCTTGGGGCTGATACTCAATCAAGAAGTCGTAGCCGGAGAACTTCTACGCATTATTGTGGGGAGTATTGGTTTGATTTTGGCGGTCCCGGCTACCACTGCAGTAGCAGCTTGGTATTTTCAAAATAGAACAGTAGCTGAAGAGGAAGATTTAGTACATTGTGGGCATCACCATCATTGATTTGATATATACTGGTGTACAACAGCATTAATGAGTAATTATTTAGCGTATGAAAGGATTTATTTCAGAATTTACCGCGTTTGCGATGAAAGGAAATGTCATTGATTTGGCCGTGGCGGTGGTCATCGGTACAGCGTTTGGAAAAATCGTATCGTCTTTAGTGACAAACATTATCACTCCAAGTATTGGATTTATTATTGGCGGTATTAATTTTTCTGGTTGGGCCTACTCCGTCGGAAAGGTGGAAATCACGTATGGAGTATTCATTCAATCAATTATTGACTTCACGATTGTCGCGTTGGTGTTGTTCTTGGTCTTGAAGGGAATCACCTCTTTTATGAAGAAAGAAGAGGCGAAGCCGGAGGCAGAAAAGGTGGTTGCGCCGCCGGAAGATGTGAAGCTTTTGCGTGAAATTCGCGATGCCTTGCAAAAGTAGTCATTCACCGCAAAAACTGCCCGCAGTTTTTTGTTGCAAGAGCACAACCTGTACAATTTTTTGCAGACAAGAAAACAAAAAAATATGCTTGTATACTTGGCAAAACAACGAATCTAATTCGCAGTTTGGGTAATTTGTACCCCTGTGGATAAGTATAGAGTGAGATAAGCCTTGTAAAACCAGCTGACTGCGAAACCTATCCCCAGTGGAGGATATTTTCGTTTGTCAATGAAGCTGCCAGAAATGCTATATTGAATACAACACACGAGGTTATCCTGTGTGTCGGAGGTAAGACACACGCTCCTGTAGCAGAGGGCGATGACACCAGAAGATCCTGGTGGTGTGTTCGTTGCGGCTCAAAGAGAATTGCGCAGAAACCTAATTATGTAACTCACTTGCTTGCGAGTTGCACCTTCTTCCACTAATTACGTTTCGTCACAATTGTCTAGATTTGAAGCAAAGTTTATTCATTTTGTAGATAAGTAAGAAAACAAGCGAGTATATGGAAATTCAACACATTCGCAAACGAGACGGTTCAGTACAGGAGTTTGATATCGGTAAGATCACCAGTGCCATCGCCAAAGCCTTGGTAGAGACCGGAGAAGGGAATCGCGCTGAAGCGGAAGTCGTAGCAGAGTTGGCTCACCAGAAAGTAGTTGCGATGTGTGTGCAAGCAGGCACCGCAGAAGCAGGGAGCGCGCTAGCAAACAAGTGTGTAGATGGTAATCCAACAGTGGAAGAAATTCAGGACTTGGTAGAACAAGCTTTGATGGAGAAGGATTACTTTGATACCGCGAAGGTATATATCATCTACCGAAACGAACGGAAGAAGTTGCGAGAGCGGGATATTTTTGCTAAGCGACAAAACCTCAAGCCCTACGAATATCCAGAATTGTATGAATACGTCGACGCGATCCGTCACTCGTACTGGGTACATACTGAGTTCAACTACACTTCTGATATACAGGATTTTCATGTCAACGTGAACGATGTTGAAAAAAATGCGATTAAGAATTCCATGCTGGCCATCGCACAGATTGAAGTAGCCGTGAAGTCATTCTGGGGTGATATCTACAAAAAGATGCCAAAAGCCGAAATTGGTGCCGTTGGTGCTACCTTCGCTGAGAGTGAGATTCGTCACACCGACGCGTACGCGCATCTGTTGGAGCTTCTGGGACTCAACAACGAGTTCACTACCATTAAGGATATTCCAGTGATTCAAGAACGAATGGATTATCTAGAAAAGGTATCTGAGCTGGCGAAAACTCAAGAGAATAAAGAATACGCGCACGCAGTGATGCTCTTCTCTCTCTTTGTGGAGCACGTGTCGTTGTTCTCTCAGTTCTTGATTATGATGTCTTTCAACAAGCATCGAAATCTGTTCAAGGGAATCAGTAACGCTGTAGAGGCTACTTCAAAAGAAGAAAACCTACACGGAATGTTTGGGATTGATGTGATCAACATCATCAAAGAAGAACACCCTGAGTGGTTTGACGCGAAGTGTAACGAAATGATTACTGCGGCGTGTTACGAGGCGTATGAATCTGAAGCAAAGGTAATTGACTGGATTTTTGAAGCAGGAGAACTTGATTTCCTACCAGCAGCCAACGTGAAAGAGTTTGTAAAACATCGATTCAACAACTCACTGGCTTCTATTGGACTGCCACGTATCTTCGAGGTAAGTGAAGCACTCTTGGAAGAAACTGATTGGTTTGATAATGAAGTTATTGCTACCAAGCACGTGGACTTCTTCCAGAAGCGTTCAATCAACTACAACAAACGCTCATCGAGTGTCACCAGTGACGACCTCTTCTAAGCAAGGTACAATACTCAACATAAACATTACAAACGCATAAATATACAGAACATCTATGGAACCCTGGTACTGGCTGAACGAAAATAGTCGCGCGTTTCTAGCCCGAGGATACTTGGCTCCCGGCCAAACAGCAGAAGAACGGATTCGCGTGATTGCGGAAACGGCAGAAAAATATCTCAAGCGAGATGGTTTTGCTGACAAATTTTATGAATACATGTCTAAAGGATGGATTTCTTTAGCTTCACCGGTATGGGCAAACTTCGGGGGCTCCAAAGGGCTACCAATCAGCTGTTTTGGGTCTTACGTGGACGATAATATGGGCAGCATTCTCTTCACCAACGCGGAAGTAGGAATGATGAGTAAGTATGGTGGTGGTTGTTCGGCCTATTTTGGTGCGGTACGCGGCCGCGGAACGGAGATTGGAAACGGAAACGGACACTCTTCCGGAGCGGTCCACTTTATGCAGCTGTTTGAAACATTGGTAGATGTCGTTTCTCAAGGGTCTGTACGACGCGGACACCTCTCTCCATACTTGCCAGCAGAGCACCCAGATATTATGGAGTTTTTGGATATTGGAACCGAAGGGAACCCAATTCAAAAACTGACTCACGGGGTCACTGTAGGTGACGATTGGATGCAGGCCATGATTGATGGTGACGAGGAGAAGCGAAAGATTTGGGCACGAATCATTCAGCGACGTGGTGAGATGGGGTACCCATACATCATGTTCAATGACAACGCGAACAATAATGCGCCAAAAGTCTACAAAGATAAAAAATTGACCATTTATGCAAGTAACATGTGTAGCGAAATCATGTTGCCAAGCAAAGAGGATTGGTCGTTTGTGTGCTGTTTGTCTTCTATCAACATGCGTCACTATGATGAATGGAAAGATACCGACCTGGTCGAAACCATGGTGGCCTTCCTCGATGCGGTAATGGAAGAATTTATTGTGAAGCTAGAGGCGCTGCGTGACCACAAAGAAGCAGAAAAGCGACAAGCTTTTCTCTTTATGGAACGTGCCTACAACTTTGCCAAAGCCAACCGAGCGCTCGGTCTTGGTGTCTTGGGATACCACACGCTCCTACAGGCAAAGCAGTTGCCATTTGATAGTGATGAAGCTGGTGCTCTCAACAAAGAAATGTTTCAGAACATGCACGAAAAGGCAGAGGCTGCGACTAAGCAACTGGCAACTGAATTGGGAGAGCCAGAAGTACTTGAAGGCTACGGCCGTCGCAATACCACCACTATGTCAATTGCACCGACTACTTCCTCAGCATTTATCCTCGGACAGGTGTCACAGGGGATTGAACCAATCTGGTCCAACTGTTACGTCAAAGACGTAGCCAAGATGAAGGTGACTATCAAAAACCCGACTCTGATCGAAATTCTGAAAGAAAAAGATCGAGATAATAAAGTCACGTGGGACAGTATTCGTGATAACGATGGCTCGGTGCAACATCTCGACTGTTTATCTGATGAAGAGAAAGCAGTGTTCCGAACATTTTCAGAAGTGGATCAGAGTAAGGTCATCGAACACGCAGCTGACCGGCAGAAGTATATTGACCAAGGTCAGTCACTGAACGTGATGGTGGACCCCAATACACCAGTCAAAGATATCAACCAGCTATATATCCAAGCGTGGAAGCAGGGAGTAAAAGCCCTCTACTACCAGCACTCAATGAACGCAGCGCAGCAGCTGGTTCGGAAACGATTGGCAGAAATGGAAGCAAAGAAATAAAAAACGCCGATATAATATCGGCGTTTTTTATTTAGTGTTTACTGTCGGTGACGATGTCTTGCAGCTCGGAATCGTCTTCCGGGAGCGCTTGAATCATGACCCATGGCTTATTGTTTTTGCTGATAATCATGGGGATTTTGGTGTAATGGACGTGGTCAATCACTTCTTGGAAGTGCTTACGTACCTCACTAGTAGTTTGGACTTTCATATTATAAATATATTTGCTTGAATTGAATAGGGAACACACAAAGAAATAATACTCATATCGTAATACAAAAAATATCTTTGTGCAAATGTAACATACCGTACGTATTCAACAAAAAAATGATTTATAAATTTTGTACAAAGATTGTATTATGAATGCAAGGAAGAGCGTATGTACAAGTTGACCTAGAGTATTCATTCAATAACATGCAGGGTCGTACCTACCTATTTTAGGAGTCCAATAACTATCTGATATACATATGGAACCAAAACGCGAAAAAAAGAGTCATTTAGGAATTATCACACTTATTACTATCTGCGCCGTAGCGATTGTGTGGTACGCATTTAATAGAGAAGGAGAAGACGTGGTGCCCGCAGCCGTGAATAATTCACAAGAAGCTGCTCAAGCAGCAGATACAGCCGCCAGTCAAGCAGCAGCAGAACTTAATGTCGACGCTCAAGACGCAGCCACCGAAGTACAGTTGGCGGCCGCCGAGGTAGAGGCGCGGGCTGAGCTGGCCTTGATAGAAGCGCGTGTGGAGTCTGGTGAGGTATATGAAGACGTCGCCGGTGATATTGCTGCCATTGAAGCCGACCTGGCCGAAGCATATGCAGCTGCGTCAGTAGAAGCACAGGCTGATTGGGAACAGACGCAAGAGGTATTTGTAGACTTAGAAGCAAGTTTGCGTGATGGTACGAGTGATGCCTTAGAATATTTTGCGGAAATTGCGCTGCTACTCGAGGCGGACGTACGAGTTGATGAGGATGTGGAATCAGAAACTACTGCGGAACTGGAGTAGTTCGCTGTAATGTTTGGAGTAAAAACCGCCCTACAGTAGGAGCGGTTTTTTAGCTGTTGAAATCTTTCTCCCGGAACAGAGGCCGATAGGGTATAGTACAGATAACGTAAAAATTCATTTTTACGAACATGTTTTTTATGAGGTTTACCTCATAGACGGCGCCCACCAGGGACTACGTATCGCGACTACGCAGTCCCCGCTGGGCGCCGTTTGTATTTCTGTTGTTTGCTTGGTTCTGCTATGATGAGATGACACTGTATGAAGATTTCTCATATTATGATTGGGCTGTTTGCTCTGACCATACCACTGGCTATGTGGTACACCAGCACTGCTGCTCAATGCCCAGTGCCTTTGTCGTATCGACTAGGTACGATTGATGAATCTTTTTCCATATCTGAATCTGAAGCGAAAGCTGATATAGAAGCTGCTACTCTGGTATGGGAAGAGTCGGTGAATCGGGATTTGTTTGTCTACGATGAGTCGGCAGACTTCATCATAAATTTTGTATTTGATGAGAGGCAAGAGACTCTGAATCAAGAGCAATCTGAGCGTCAGGAGCTCGATCAGACACGTGATAAGAATGCCGCGGTGCTGGAGCAGGTAGAATCACTGCAAGCGCAGTACGATGACTTGGCTCAGGACTACAAAGCAGATGTGGCTCAGTACGAAGAGGATTTGGCGGCATACAATGCTGATGTAAATACCTATAATGACCGAGGTGGGGCGCCGCCGGACAAATTCTCAGAGCTGGAAAATGAGAGAGTGCACTTGAATCAAGTCGCGGATGCCTTGAGTGTCACTGCTCAGGAGCTCAACGCGTTGGTGAGTGAAATTAATGAGCTCAGCGAGCGGGGGAATCAGTTGGTCAGCGACTATAATCGAGAGGTACACGTATACAACGAGGAGTTTGGATTTGAGAGGGAGTTTACGCAAGGGGACTATCAAGGAGACAATATCAATATATACACCTTCTCTGATACGAAAGAACTGATTAACGTGCTCACACACGAACTTGGTCATGCCCTTGGTATCGGCCATGTTGAGACGAGTGGTTCTGTGATGTATTATTTAATGGAGGGCACCGATTCAGTGACGAATCTGTCAGCTGATGACACACTCGCGTATCTCGACACTTGTGGAGCCACACAGACACTCGCACAACAAGTCCGTCACGCAATCCGTTCACTTTTAACAAAAATTTAAGACACATTTTATGGAGAAAGGTTTTTTTCAAACAACATATATTCGAGTACTCAGCGCACTGACCTTGTTGATGCTGGTCATTGCTTTGGGTTCATACGCAACTCTCAACTTGGAAAAAGTTGATTTCATCAATCCGACACCGGCTACTATTTCTGTAGCAGGGGAAGGTGAGGTGTTGGCCGTACCTGACATAGGAGAGTTTTCATTTTCAGTGGAAGCTTCAGCGGATGATGTGACGGTGGCACAGGAAGAATCTGGTACGAAAGTCAACGCAATTCTTGCGTATTTGGCCGAGCAGGGAATCGCAGAGACAGATATCAAAACACAAAATTATAATCTATATCCACGGTACCGGTATGAAGAGCGCATTTGCGCAGCTGGTACCTCGTACTGTCCACCAGGAGAGCGAGTGGCAGATGGGTTTGAAGTAACGCAAACGGTGTCAGTGAAAGTACGTCAGACAGATGAGGCCGGAGGCATCATTGCCGGCGTGGGAGAAAGAGGAGCCACCAACATTAGTAGTCTCAACTTTACGATTGATGACACCGACGAGCTCACAGCTGAGGCCCGAGCAGCCGCAATCACCGATGCACAAGAGAAGGCTCAGGTACTCGCGAAGCAACTCGGAGTACAGATTATGCGGTTAGCCAATTATTCTGAAGCCGGGGGAGGATATCAGCCATACTACAATGACCGAGCAATGTCGTTAGATGGGGCTGCTACGGAAGAAGCATTTGGAGGGGCCAAGATGCCGGTAGGGGAAGAAAGTACGAAGGTGCAGGTGAATCTGACATACGAAGTTAAGTGAGCAAAGGCCCAAAGGGCCTATTGCGAACTTATGCCTGAATCTGCCCCTGTCCTAGGGCAGATTCCTAGTCGGGGCAGTCAAACGCCCGCAAAAACTCCAGAAGAAGCAGCATGCATAACTTGCTTCGTCTCAGAGCAAATTTCTCAGAGGAATACACAATGACCCAAAGGGCACCCAGGTTCTTTAGAACCTGGGTGCCCTTTGACTTTTTACCAAACAGGCGTATTATAATACGCATCTAGCCCCAAGAGGGCTTTTATTTTAATCGCATACTTTTCATGGATCAACTTACAAAATACTTCCGAGATACCGCTGCAGAAATGAAGCAGGTATCATGGCCAACTCAACAACAAGCCGCTTTTTATTCAGCCTTGGTGATTGCTATTTCTGGTATCGTAGCGCTCTACGTAGGAGCCTTTGACTACGTTTTCTCACAGGCAATTAACTTTGTAGTAAACACTTTCTAATCTATGGCAAAGCAACACGGCACAGGTGAACGTCACTGGTACGCGATTCACACATACTCAGGGTACGAAAATGCAGTAACCCGAAACCTTAAACAGCGAATCGATTCATTAAATATGAACGATAAGATTTTTGGTGTGGTAGTGCCAACGGAAAAAAAGATTCGGGTGAAAGGGGGAAAACGTGTCACTGAAGAAGAGCGGATTTACCCAGGATACGTACTGGTAGAAATGATTGTTGACGATGAATCATGGTTTGTTGTGCGGAATACTCCACGAGTAACTGGTTTTGTGGGTAGTGGAACCCAGCCAGTACCACTGACTGATGCTGAATACCACGCACTGATGAAGCAAATGTCGAGCGATACGGTGAAGCATACGGTTGATCTGGCTCCTGGTGATATTGTTACGATTGTCGACGGGCCATTTAAAGAACTGGAAGGAAAAGTAGGGGAGGTAGATGAGCAAAGCGGCAAAGTGAAAGTGCTCGTGTCTATGTTTGGACGAGAGACTCCAGTAGAGCTAGACTTCCTACAAGTTAAGAAGGTTTAAGGAGCGGAAGCGACTATAAAATTCTTATGTCCGAATTTGTTCTGCCCTTGGGCAAATTCCTGGACGAAGAAGGTTTAAGGAGCGGAAGCGACTAAAATTCTTTGTCAGAAAGCGTGCTGCCTCGGGGCACATTCCTAGACCAAGAACGCCTCGTGCTGCACATATTTTTCTGAAGAAAGAAGAACATACTGCCGGTAAAAGGGCAGTATTTTCTTGCCAACGAACGATTTATCTTGTACCATGTGCGAGCTTCTAATGGTAAACATGGTTATGGAACATGTGAGCCGACAAACACGTCTAGCAATTTGCGGGAGGAAAAACCGCAAATTGAGACATAAATTTGCAATATACCCTTCGGGTATTTGCTCATTCAACATAAAAAATATAAACATGGCGAAGAAACTCGTAAAACAAATTAAAGTACAAGCAGTCGGAGGAAAAGCGACTCCAGCGCCTCCACTCGGACCGGTGCTTGGACAGGCTGGAATCAATATTGGTGAATTCGTAAATCAGTTCAACGAACAAACACGTGAACGAATGGGCGAAGTGGTGCCAGTAGTGATTAATGTCTATGATGACCGAAGTTTTGACTTCATCATCAAAGTATCACCAATGTCTCGACTTATCCTGAAAAAGATTGGAAAAGAGAAAGGTTCAAGTAAAAACACTTCTTCTTCAGCTGGAACTATCAATCGTACACAAGTACGAGAAGTGGCTGAAGAAAAAATGCCTGATCTCAACGCCGCTTCAATCGAAGCAGCTATGAAGATTGTTGAAGGTACGTGTTACTCAATGGGCGTCAAGGTGGTTGATTAGTCACCACACAACCAACTGTTAAAACACCAGTCGATATGACTGGTGTTTTTTGTGCTGAGCGCTCAGTAGGGTGTTTGCGTATTTAGGAGAGCGGTATTCTTTGGTATACTCATAAGTCATGAATTCAATTACTCCCGGAGCTTTGCCTGCACAAAATATTGCGCAGCTGATTGAACAGAGTTGTATCAAGGGAGCGTCTATTGAGCATGTCTCACCCGCGTCGTTAGACCTGACACTCTCTGAAGAGATGTATGCAATTCGGGGATTGATTCTTCCGAAGGTCGGGGAAACGATTCGTGATTTGTTTCCGTTGATGGAGGCGCAGCCGGCAGATATCAATAATCCACTAGAGTGTGGTCAGCTGTATTTGGTGCGCCTGAATGAAACGCTCGATTTGCCTGAACATATATACGGATACTGTAATCCCAAGTCATCTACCGGGCGTTTGGATATGCACGTACGAGTGCTGGCTGACGGGGTGCCCCGGTACGATTCAGTGACTCCGCGGGGATTCAGTGGCGAATTATGGGTAGCGATTACTGCTCAGTCTTTTTCCATACAACTACACGCTGGCACACCATTGACTCAGCTGCGACTCTTTACCGGCGATAGTCAATTTTCTGAAAATGATTTAGAAGCGGCGTTGAAAAATGGATTGGCTTGGCACCCCAAAGAAGATAGGCCACTGGCATACAGTGAACTGGTAACCAATGATCAAGACGGAGCGATTGTACTCACTGCCTTGGTAGAGGAGGGGGTGTGTGGATATCAGTGTATCGCTTCACCAGAACAAATCTTAGATGTCCAAAATATTGCCCATTACCCAGCGACTGATTTTTTTGCCCCTTTGTACATTGAGGATGGAGCTCTCCGACTCAAGCGTGACCAATTTTATATTTTGTCAGCGGCTGAACGCATAAAAATTCCGCCATCCCTGGCTTCGGAAATGGTACCAATGGACGAACGCAGTGGTGATTTCCGTTCACACTACGCGGGCTTTTTAGATCCGGGCTGGGGCTGGGGTGCTCACGGAGAAGGGAAAGGACGGCCATTTACACTGGAAGTGCGACCGTTTGAAGATTTGGTAGTACGGGCCGGTCAACCGATCGCCAAAATAAAATTTGAACGTATGACCGAAGAACCGACGTTTCATTATGATACAAAGACCTCAAACTATCTGACACAGGACGGTCCGAAGTTAGGGAAGCAGTTTCAGTAGCTAACGGTCGGAGGTGACCATTTCGTGGGCGTGCATGTGCATCAGGGTGTTCAGCGCTCTGCCCGAGAATCCTTTATAGAAATCTTCTGACACATCATCTGCCCCCGGTTGCTCTGATAATTGCAAAATATCTTTTACGGTACTGTTGGAGTAATCGATACCGCCAGAAATGTGCAGTACTTGCTTACCCAAGGTCTCCATGACTGAATCCACGAGCTTTTCTAGGGCAGCTGGGTCTTCCCGGGCGTCGTACAGAGATTAGGAAAAGAGTTTGATTTTTTCTGTCCAACGGTGAATAGACGGGGCTTCAGTATGCTCATCGGGAAAGGCTGCAGCCACACCGGTATGGATAAAAATATGTCCACGGCGGATACCTGCGACATGGGCCTGGATAGCCATTTGGATATCCGCTTCACTCCAGTTGTATTGGTCGAGTTGCTCAGAAAAGGCAGTGAGTTTTTCATGTAGCTCGCAACACCCGTGCGCCACATTGGTGAACTGTTCCAAGATGCTTTCCCGAGCTGCTTCTGGGGTAGTAAATTTCTCATTGCTTCTGGGTATGCCCATGGGTTTTTCTGCAGAAGCAGCGTCATACATGACTGCAGTGGTATCAAACCCCACACTACCAATGCCTCGGGCTGAACCGGTTGTTTAGTACGTGCTCTACCTTGGCAGCCGCAATACGCTCTCTCATATGCGAACCATCTGCGTCCCAGTGGGTTTCCGGCGCGCCGTCGTCGTTATGCAACGTTTTGGCGACAGCAGATTCTAGTTCGTCCGGCAGAGAGTCAGCCGCAGTTACATCTGGGAATCTAAATTCTTCCAGTCGCGTTTTGCGAAAAGCTGAACCTGACGCGAGGATGACAGGAGATTGTTTCCATCGTTCAATTTGTTCATCCAGCTGTCGCTAGATGGCGTCGCGTTGGTGAGGTGATTCCATAAAACGGGTTACTTCTCGTCCGTTCGGACAATGTCCGCCTCGCCTCGTTTGACGTCAAAACGACCAGGCTGGGAACTGAGGTGAATCTTGAGACCGATAGATTCGCCGTAGGTTTCGGTTAGTGTGTCGGCCATTTTGGCTGCCTGCATCGCCAGTGTCGGGTGGACTAGACTGGTCGCTCGCAGTTCTATTAGGTATACGAGTGATGGCAGGTCACCGCTGAGGTAGTTACTGATGTTCAGTCCCATCGGGAGGTAGTACTGACGGAGCGCTTCATCTTCAGTGAGTTCAGCGGCTGACTTGGTCAGTCTCTCTATCAGTTCTTCAGCTTCACTCCGCAGGCTTGGGGTGAGTTCATCTAAATACCAGTCATTGAAGCCGAGTTCAGCTGTCAGAAGGGGCATGCGTTGGGTGACGGCTCGGTGACGTTGAATATCACGGAATGAACCGAAGTCTAATTGAAAGGCAAAAGCCGCTTCACCGTAGGCGCCCAGCCATTTTGGAAGTTCAGTCTGGGTGGGTCGCTGGGTAAAGAGCGGCTTTAGATTTGGGTCTTGTAGAGCCTCGGTGTCCACGCCATCGCGTACGAGTGCTAGAGTCGGGCACTTGGGGTCGTGGTGGTAGTACTGCTGGGCGGCTAGGGCAGTATACGTATGAGTGTCGGCATATTTTTCCCGACGCTCCGGTGTATCTGCTTTAAATGAAGATGGGTAGACTGCGAGCATAGCCTCATTCAGCTTTTGGGCAATCTCCCGTACTTCCGCCAGTGGATGGTGACTCAGCTGCATGATGCGGTCATCAAACTGCCGCAAGGTAGTCGTCCACGCAATATTGGTACTGGCTCCGGCCGGTAAAAATCCCCGAGTGATATCAAAGGCACGGGCAGCAATGGCTTTGTTGTAAAAGGTTTCTTTCTCATCTGCGCCCATCGGGTAGCGGTGGGGAAGTTCCTCGGTCATTTCTTTGACGGCTTTGAGATAAAACCGACGATATTCTTCGTTGATAGCGGTACCAGCTGATGTTGCCAGTGGGTTTAGGAATGCTTGGTTGGCAAAGTCGATGTAGCGCGTAGACGCTTCTTGTCCGTTGTAGAGTTTTGAATCTTGGATGGCTTTGGCGGCCAGCATTGAGATGCCTTCAATAAACACAATCCCCACCCCGCAGTCTCCAATAGACTTGTGGCCATATTGGACATAGTAGGTGGACATGAACTTTTCGGCTCCACGTTCGGCCAAGACATTTAAGTGGCCGTGGATGCCGTCGGTTGAGCGGGAATGCAGTGCTTGGAGCATAGCGGTCATCTCAGCGGTCAGGACTGCTCCTGAGTCTAATACGACAATTTTTCCTCCATCGTCGAGGGCGGTTTCGTGGTGTTTGAGTTGTTCAATGGTAGACATATAGTTCATTGTAGCAACCTTTTTGTGGCTACCAAATCCCTTTTTGATAAGGGGACAGTTTTAAAAATATGTATAGATTGACGAATAAGTCGAGTTGTTTTGTAGACAGCCCACTTTCCGTTTATGTTTTTAACTGCGGTATAGAATGTATCTCCGGTATGGTATGAAGAGAGTATGCAGACAACAACGGGAAATTTCTTAGTCATCGAAGGGAGTGACGGGGCCGGTAAGGCGACGCAGACTGCGTTGCTGGTAGAGCGATTACGTACAGAAGGCCGGCGGGTAGAAACGATTGATTTCCCTCGGTACACCCAAAACCATATGGGTAAGTTGCTCCGAGAGTGTTTGGACGGCAAGCGTGGTGATTTTTTGACCCTCGATCCACACATTACGTCGCTGATTTATGCCGCCGATAGATTTGAATCTTCTAAGCAAATTCGAGAATGGTTGGCCAGTGGAGCCGATGTGGTAGCCGACCGGTATGTGAGTGCCAATATGCTGCACCAAGGTTCGAAGATTGACGATGAAGAAGAACGGGCTGCCTTCTTGCAGTGGCTGGACAGGACAGAGCACGGAGTGTTTGAAATTCCGCGACCAGATATCATTGTCTATCTCGATGTGCCGTATCAGGCACGCAAGCAGATGATGGAAGCTGATGTGACCCGGGGAGCGCTGGACACGGTAGAGGTGGATGAGACATACCAGACCGCGCACGAAAAATCAGCCGAACACCTCAATCGCTTGATAGATTCTTGGCATCATATTTCTTGTACGCACCAAGCGCAGATGCGCAGTCGAGCAGAGATTCACGAAGACGTCTACAAAACTATGAAGCAAATGTTGGGTTGGTAGGGATGAGCGAAATCCCTCTCACCGCACGTTCGCTGGTCTGGGTAATTTTGGTATACTAGCGAACATATGCAACTACAGATAAAAAAAGTTCACCCAGACGCGAAATTGCCTGCGTTTGCGCATACCACCGACGCCGGCATGGATTTATATACCACGAGCGATATCGAGATACAGCCAGGCGAGTTAGCGTCTATTCCGACAGGGATTGCCTTTGCTGTGCCAGTTGGACACGTGGGGTTGATTTGGGATAAAAGTGGCATCGCTATCAAGCGAGGGCTAAAGACACTCGGGGGAGTCATTGATGCCGGATATCGCGGCGAGGTGTTTGTCGGACTGCTGAATACTGGTACGGAAGCACAATCATTTTCGGTGGGAGATAAGGTGACGCAAATACTTATACAGAAAATTGAGCAACCGGAGATTCTTGAAGTAGCAGACTTGGATGAAACACCGCGCGGTGAGGGAGGGTTTGGCAGTACCGGAAAATAAATACATATCCCAGCACACAGGTGCGTTCGCCCAGTGGTTATAAGTAAACGCGTTTCTCTATGAATGAATATACACATATCAAAAACCAGGACCAGGCAGTCTACGACACGCTCATCGGAGAAGAAGAGCGGGAAAAGAAAGGTATCGAACTGATTCCCAGTGAAAACTACGTATCGGTGGCAGTGCGCGAAGCAATGGGGTCGGTCTTTACCAATAAATACTCCGAAGGGTATCCCGGCAAGCGCTATTACGGCGGGCAGCAGTTTACCGACCAAATAGAGACGATTGCGATTGAACGAGCCAAAGAGTTGTTTAAAGCCCAGTATGCCAACGTGCAGCCATTGGGTGGAGCAGCAGCGAATGTCGCCATGTATTTCGCGTTGATGGAGCCAGGAGACACGGTGTTGGGGATGGATTTGTCGCATGGGGGACACCTGACACACGGACACCCAACCACCGCTATCAATAAGGTGTTCAATTTCGTACGGTACAAGATGAAAGACGTCGATACCGGAGAAATTGATTACGAACATTTACGGGAAATGGCTCTGGAGCACAAACCAAAAATTATTTTGGCTGGCTTCTCTGCTTATAGCCGGGAGCTGGATTACGAAAAATTTAAAACGATTGCTGATGAGGTGGGCGCGTATACGGTGGCTGATATTGCGCATATTACCGGCTTAATTGCAGCTGGAGTATTAAAGAATCCATTTGATTACGAGTTTGATGTAATGACCATGACGACTCATAAGTCTCTGCGTGGTCCTCGCGGGGGTATGATTGTCGTACGTGAAGATGAAGAGCTTGCGAAGAAGATTAATAAAGCTGTGTTCCCAGGGATGCAAGGCGGACCACACATGCACCAGATTGCAGCCAAAGCCGTAGCGTTTGGTGAGGCCTTGCGCCCAGAGTTTTCGCAGTATGCCCAGCAAGTAGTAAAAAACGCCAAAGCGATGGAGGAGGTGTTCAAAGCGCATAACGTACGATTGTTGTGTGGGGGGACAGATAATCACTTATTATTGGCTGACGTGCATTCCTCACTGGGCATTACCGGACAAGAGGCAGAGACAGTACTGGATGAAGTAGGGATTACCTTGAATAAAAATATGATTGCTGACGAACAACGGACAGCGATGGATCCGTCAGGGATTCGCTTTGGGACACCAGCCATGACTACTCGCGGTATGAAAGAACCAGAAGCCGCGCAGCTGGCGGAGCTGATGATACAAACCATGAATGCCAAAGACGATACGTCGAAAAAGGAATTGATTCAAAAAGAAGTGCAGACTCTGTGTGAACAGTTCCCGGTGCCTGAATCGTTTGTGTAGTAAGTAATCTATCAGCAAAAATGCATCGGATACACGCAGGTGCATTTTTTTGTATTTTAGCGTACTGTGTCAACCAGAAAACCGGAGGGTACTTTGATGAATATTAACGGAAGAACCGACTGGCACTGTATCGCAGAAGAGTTGTGGGCAACTGGATTAACAGTATTTCCCATTGATGAATCAGTGGTTGAGCCCGCTCGCACAGGATTCAAATCATTTCTGACCCGTCGTCAAGAAAAAGACGATGGTAGAAATTGGTCTATACAAAGAGGAGGTGAAAATGAGTACGATATTGGCTTAGTACAGCGCAATGGCGATGGTCATGATGTTAAGTCTTTTTTTCATCATGACCACACACTCAAGCAACGATTGTTGAACGCCGGCCAGTTTACTGATGAGGCAGATACCCAGTTTCTCTTGCAGAATCTTGCCTTACTCAATCATGTGAACGAAGTCGGGAGGTTGTTAACCCGCGCTTTGGATACTTGTTTTCATTTGAACTGCGCCGAACAGTATGAGTTGTGTCAACGTAGCACACTCCCGTACTCCACTACCACCTTACGTGGTCTGCACTATGCTGATGGTCCAAACCAAACTGGAGCGCAATCGCATTTTGACCGCAGTTTTGTAACTATTCATCTGGGTGACCAAGGGGGCACCTTGCAAACACAAACAGTCGATGGGCAGTGGGTGGATATTTCTCCACCGCCTGGGTTTGCTCTCGCGTTCTTTGGAC
>Ga0306901_1000443_pt1 | contig 18174 bp, 18 predicted proteins | sample AntRauMFilla3767_FD_190431 | JGI IMG/M metagenome (GOLD analysis project Ga0306901, IMG submission 190431) | Saline lake microbial communities from Rauer Islands, Antarctica - Metagenome Filla 3 #767 (v2) (version 2) | ecosystem: Environmental > Aquatic > Non-marine Saline and Alkaline > Saline ... | reverse complement strand
GGGAGCGGTGTGAACCATGGATGGTCCAAGAAGTGTATAAAAAAATCGCTGAGTTTAAAGAACTTGATGAAGCGGTGGTACAAGAGCAATTGTACAAAAATGCCCACACACTCTGGAAGCTCCCATAAATAAGGGTTCGGTGTAGTATACTGGAAAGATAATATAATCATTCATATCTCCTATGTATTTTCCTTTTATCGTACCCGAGCTTGTAGTAATAGGTTTTCTAATCTGGATAGTCAGTAAGATCTACAAGTTAACTGGTTCAGTGAAACGGTTGGAAGCTCAAGTGCAGGAGATGTCGGGCTCCAGTCGAGCTACGCCTGCCCAGTCAGAAGCTGCACCGGCTTTCATGGCGAACCAAAACGCCTTTGCACCGCAGCCGGTCCACCAGTCCGGCCTGCCATACCAGGCAGCTGCTGGGTACGTAGAGCCAGAACCAAATGCGTTTTTTCAGTGGCTCACTGAAGATGTCTTTATGAAGCTGGGAGCAGTATTGTTGTTGATTGGCTTTGGCTGGTTTGTCAGCTACGCGTTTATAAACGATTGGATTGGACCAGTCGGGCGAATTTCTCTAGGAGTTTTAGCTGGATTGGCTATTATGGGGGCAGGGACGTGGCGGATAAAAGACTACCGTCATCAGGGCTCGATATTGCTGGTCCTAGGTTCCGGTATTGTGCTACTGACGTTATTTGCGGCCCGAGAAATGTATGATTTTCTCACTCCGGCGCTATCACTCGCAGTGATGTTTTTGTCCGTTGCGTATGTCGCGTTTGTTAGTGTGCTATACAAAAGTGACAAGTTGGCGCTGGCTGGCTTAGTGATGGCGGGTATTGCACCGTTGCTGACCAACTCACCAGAGCCTAGTGTGCTGGGGCTGATGTCATATCTATTGCTGGTGGTGATAGGTACGCTCTGGGTCGTGCGACTGACGGGTTCACACACGCTCACGTTCGCATCGGTTCTGCTGATGCTTGTATACAGCTTGCCGTTCTTGGAGGGCTCTATTGCCGTCGCCGATCAACAAACAGCCCTCTTCTTCTCATTTGTCTTCGCCGCTCTATTCTTTGCGACAAACACGATGAGTATTATTAAAATACCGTCTAATCAGGCTCGAAAGGGGCACATATTCACCGCTCTTTTTACCGGACTCTATTTGTTTCTCTGGATTAGCTTGGTTATTACACCCGAGATGCAGAGTCTCGCCTACGTATTTTGGATGCTGGTGTTCTCAGTGGGGTCATTTGTGGTGTACACCAAAACGGTCAATCGAACCCCATTCTTTATCTATGGCGCGGTCACAACCGGGCTCCTATTTGCCGCGACGGCAGCCGAATTATCAGGACCAATTCTCACGCTCGCCTTTACCGCTGAAATAACCATAATGCTCCTGCTGGCCCGGCGAACTATCGCTCGGCACATGAGTGAAAAGTTGGTGTTGTTGCTGGTCCTACCGCTCGTGCTGTCTCTGGAAAGCTTCGTGTCCAGTGCCTGGAATACCGGCTTTTTGCACGGAGATTTTGTTACGTTGGTAGCGGTTGGAGGAGCCCTGGGTATCGTGGGTCTCGCGTATAAAAAAACGCCACCAGCAACCGAGGGAGAGAGTTACTGGGCCGCGACACTCATCGGAATCGCGTTTTTGTACCTCTTGAGCATCATCTGGCTCGTACTACACTCTGTGTTCATTGCTGACGTGGCAACTACGGTGTCGCTGATTATCTATACGTTGCTGGGACTCGGCTTTTTGATGGTCGGGAGAATCAACGACAGTGAGTTTTGGCAGCTCTGCGGTGGACTGCTGCTGGGCGGGGTAGTGCTCCGACTCCTGTTTATCGATGTCTGGCAAATGGACTTGGTTGGGAGAATCATTACGTTCTTTGTGGTTGGGACACTCTTGATATCTACGGCGTTTATTAAAAAGAATAAAAAAGAAACGGAGATAACCCAATAACTGTATGTATACAAAAACGTTTATGGCGTGCGCGCTGGTGGCTTTGATTCCCACACTTTCTTTCGCCCAAGAAACCACGGTTGCAAACACTCATTTTCAACAAATGTTTACTGTGCCAGAACAAGATATCTTGGTGCCAACTGTTATCGAGGTTCCGTTGCCTGACCTGGCGGGTAGCCGAACACAGTTTTTGGTAGTAGAAAAATCAACCGGCGAATATATAGCTTCGTCTTTTCAGCGTGAATTTGAAACGGAACCAGTTTCTTTGACGATAAAAGTAAATGGTACACCCCGGGCCAGTCTCGTAGATGATGATCAAAAAACCAACGAAACGTTTCCGGTGCCGGAGACGGGTACGGGCTTAGTGGAATTTTATATCCAGGGGACAGAAACCTTCTCCGCCTCTTCCTTCGTGATTGATTTGGCTAAAAATGTTTCCTTGCCAGTGAGTGCCGAGGTCAAAGCAACGCTGGATGGAACAGAACAGACCGTGCTCGCAAAAACCAGTCCACGCAGTACCCACGTTCGATTTCCTCAAGTGACCGCAGTAAATTGGTACGTTGCTATGCAGTACATTCAACCTCTGCGAATCAATGAGCTACGATTTATTCAAGATGATATTCAGACCGATAGGTACAACAACCTGCGTTTCTTGGCTCAGCCAGACACCGAGTATCAGGTATATCTTGACCCCGAGTTATACGTACCAATCGCCACTACCGAAGCGGGGAATTTGACTACCGACCAAGACGTACTGGTGGTAGACGAGACCCCTTCATTGCAAGCCAATCCAGCCTTTACGTTTGCTGATTCAGACAAAGACACCATCCCCGACCAGGTCGATAACTGCGTTTCTACCGCAAACTCTGATCAGGTTGATATAAATAAAAACGGTCGGGGAGATGCGTGTGATGATTTTGATAAAGATGGGGTTATTAATACCCTCGATAATTGTCAGGATAAACCAAATCGCAGCCAAGCAGATGAGGATGGGGATAAGATTGGAGATGCGTGTGATGAAGAAGAGAGCCGGGTGACCGAAAAATACGCCTGGATTCCTTGGGCCGCAATGGGCGGTGCGATACTAGTCTTTGGAGCCCTCTTCTGGATCATGATGCGCAGAATGCGCGGGGAGGAAGCATCCTTGCTTGAAAAAGAACCAATAAAAAAACCAATGTCAGATAGAACCGATCTGTAGCACAGGGTGCTTTGGTGTGTATAAAAAAATGACCTATTCACTGTGAATAGGTCATTTTGGATGGTTACGTATTTATACTCTGCACGAGATGGATAAATTCGTTTGCCACTGCTTCACTAGAAGCAACGATTGCACCCTGAGGGATAGCAAAGGTTTTTTTGCCACGAACGTCCTGGATTGGGAATCCAGTAGAGATGAGGTTTTGTCCTTCAAGGTCATACACAACTCCACCCGCTTCCTGCATAAGTAATGCAGCTGCTGCTGCTTCATATGCAGCACCAGCCCGACAGGCTGAAAGGTGGGTTGTGCCCGTTGCCACGGTGGCATGGGCAGAACCCAGCGCGCCAAAATCTTGATTGTCAAAAAGGGCACTGTTTTGGACTGCTGCTTTGACTTCATCAAATCGGAAATCATCTCCGGGCCATAGGGTTATGGTGGAGAGTATTTTCTGTGGCAGGGCACTGCGAGTGTTCAGGGAACACCGAGTTTCTGTGCCTTCCGCATATTGGTAGTATGCGCCGCTTCGAGACTCAGCCGACCAGGTTTGGTTTGTTACTGGGTTGTGAATGACTGTTAAGATTGGTTTTCCAAAACCATCGCCCACTTCCATCAACGTCACAATGCAAGTGGATGATGCCAGTCCACGAATTCGTGCGCCAGTCCCATCCAAAGGGTCAACAAGCCAGACAAAATTTGAACCAGTGTCTCGTTGTCCTTCCTCTTCTCCCATAAAATCACCAACTAGTGCCACCATCAGGTCTGCTTGAATGGCGTGGTCAATCTCAGTCACGGCACCAGCCGCTCCGACGTAGCCATTTTTTCCTTGGTGTGCCAGGGGTTGCCCAAAATCTGCAGCAATCTGAGCTGAGACTCTCTTGACGATTTTAACGAGCGCGGTACGTTTGAGAATAATACTCATCGAACATCTCCTGTTTGGTTTTGAACAAGGTACTGTCAAGACAATACAACACTTAAATAATCTGTCCAGTCTATTTGGCCAGGAGTTGAGTGGTACACTGCTTCAATTATGATTACGTTAGATTGGACAGAGCAGTATGATCGACTACTGCATGAGGCAATATCCAAAGGGCGAGTGGCAGGGGAGCTGCACGGGGCACCGACGGAAATAACCGAATCTGGCCTGGCTCATATTTTCTTCTATGGTGATACTGTCTATAAACTGTATAAAACTCACGCAGACAAAGATCATTTTATCAAAGGAGTATTGGCACCAACAAATCGAAGAACTGTGTTTATGGAACATGACTTCGCTCTGAATAAACATTTCAGTGGGGCCGTGTATAAGACACTCCACTCCGTCTATCTTGAGGGAGAGATAGCTGTGGTTGGTCCTTACGATGGGAGTTCCATCTATACCATGGCACAAATGAGTCGGTTAGATTTTGATACAAATCTACACGGGAGTCTATTATCCGGTGATATTAATGATGATGAACTTGAGTTGTTGGGATATCAAACAGCTCAATCTATTGATACATACACAGTAACGGTACCCGATGAGGTGAACTGGTACGACCTGGCCAAAGAGCGGGTAGGCTTTTTGAGTCAGTTTATTGACTGGCTTCCGACAGAGTTTGCTTCGCCATTGAGTGAAGCAAGAGTTATAGAGGCTCTAGAAAAACACTTGGAGAAACATGCAGAAGAATACCGTCAGCTCAAAGGGGGAGCTCTGAGTGTAAACATTGATAATCATGACGAGAATATCTTCTTTATAGCCGGTAAGCCCCAGACGATAGATGTGCTTCCGCCAATGAGCTGTTGGTGGTATGGACCAGCCCACGCTAACTTGAGTAATATTATGGTGAATATCGAGACCTTACATTCGCTTGAGGCAGCTCAAAGCGTGCAGACAGGCTACTGTAAATATTTTGCCATTGATTCACTGCCAACGCCGTCGTTTGGATTCACTCACGCGTTTGCCCAGCTGATTTCAATCGCTCACTTTGGTTCTGTACCGGAGAAAAGTGCAGTGACCGAGCGCTACATGCAAAGAGTTCCAGAGATAGCCTCGTGGCTTTAATCAAACATCTCTAACCGATACTCATCAATTTCGCGTTGATCCATGGTGTAAAAGTTATCATCACTGCGCTGTATGTCGCGGGCTAGATCTTCCCCCACAAAGCGCCAGTGCCACGGTTCAAAAATATAAAAGTCGTTTCCTTCGGGATACGAAAGGATAAAGCCATGTTTATACGCATTGTCCAAGAGCCATTCGTAGGCTTCGGTGTCCGCAAAGCTGGCGAAAGTTCCTCCCACTGACTCATCCGTAATATCTACTGCGGTACCCAGCTGATGTTCGGAGTAGCCTTGGTCGGCCGAGAAGGCGTTGGCACCAGTTCCAAACACCTGAACGTGCTGACCCTTTAAGGTGGTTTGCTCGTCAAACGAGCGATACGCCGAGACAACTTTCAAATCAATATCATCTCGCCTGGCGTCGCGGAGCATATCCTCTAGAAAGTCCAGGGCTCGGGCATCAAAGGATTGATCTTCTTTACCCTCCAAAATGTAGCGGTCACTGATTTTTTCAACTTTTGGCGGCTGGTAGTTTTCGTTCAAGAAATAGACTTTTGAGTATTTCTGTAAGAGTTCTTCATCGATTTTGGCGAGTTTGTCTAAATCACCCAGGGTGCCGGACAGGTCACGAATTTGGTCTTCGAATTCTTCATTGCGATTGCGCTCGTCGGCGTAGTCGTCAGCCAGGTCATCCAAATCGTCTCGGATGTCTTCGATGGTAGAGCTGGCGCTCGTCAGGGCCACCTTGAGCTCATTGGCTTGGTTTTGGATGAAGTTTCGGTTTTGCAGGAGCATCTCTATTTTTTCGGTTTGGTTTTGTGAGAGAATCACAAAATATCCTGACGCGCCGATACCAGCTATGGCTACAACACTTACCAGCCAAATTACTACGTTCCCTTGGGATTTCATGGAAGTATTTTAACATGCTCACGCCTCTTGATGGTAATCATAGGTTGTGGTATTGTGCGCGGGTTATTCGTAATGAGTGGTGGTGTAGTTGGGACTGGTTACTTCTCGAAATGATTTAGGAAAATCATTTCGCCAAGTCTTATTTTCAACTTCGCTAGCGCTCAAAGAAAATAAGAATGTCAGATAAAAAAATGCCAGTAGCCGAAGCGAACAACGTAGATACTCCAAGCTACGAACTCGCTTTCCACGTACTTCCAACGGTTGCTGAAGGGGAAGTTGTCGCGGTCTTTCAGACCCTCAAAGACATCATTACTACACACGGTGGGGAGCTCACGCTTGAAGAAGCACCAGCCCGATTCGACCTTGCGTACGAAATTATTCGATACCTCGAAGGACGGAATCGAAAATTCACCAGCGCCTACTTCGGTTGGGTTCGATTTACCGTCGTACCAAGTCAAATCAAAGAGATTGACGAAGAAGTAACCGCAGTAAACGAGTTATTGCGACACATCCTCATCAAGCTTACAAAAAATGAGGAAGCCCACCCATTTTACTTCCACGAAGCGCTCGAAGCAGAGACAGTGAGCGAAACTATCGAAGTAAACGAAGAAGCTGCCGTGGTTGCGCCAGTTGCAGAGGAGAAAGCAGCAGAAAAGACTGAAGAAACAGACGAAAAAGATGGAGAAGAAGCCGGAGAAAAGGTATAATAGGCGAATATTCACCTAATAGAACCTCAAATCAATTATGTATCTCAATAAAGCAATGATTTACGGTAATCTCACTCGAGATCCCGAATTAAAAGCTCTCCCAAGTGGAATGAACATTTGTTCATTTTCGCTCGCTACCAACCGAGTTTACAATGACCGTGATGGTAATCGACAAGAATCTGTTGATTTTCACAACGTTGTAGTGTTTGGTAAGCAAGCTGAAAACAGCGCAAAGTATCTGACCAAGGGGAGTGGGACATACGTAGAAGGACGAATGCAGACTCGCAGTTGGGAAAAAGACGGACAAAAGCACTACCGCACTGAGGTAGTCGCCGACCGAGTCCAATTTGGACCAAAGAATGCGGGAGCTGGAGCACCATCAGCCGGCAGTCAAAGCTCAGGCCCAGCCGCAGCAGAGGACACCAAAGCGCCAGCGGCACCAGATTATCCTGAAGAGGAAATCAACCCAGAAGACATCCCGTTCTAAACACTTATTATTCACCAAAATGATGCGTCCAACCAATGCGTTGGGCACACATTCATAAATATGCCACTCAGGCATGTATTCATTCCATGACAACTGAAACTGAAACTACTATCAACGCTCCTGAACACCACGTTGATTACAAAGACATCACCAGTCTCAAGGCAAACATCAACCCACACGCGCGTATGATGAACCGACGACGAACTGGTATGACAGCCAAAGGGCAAAGAAACTTTGCTCGAGCTATCAAACGAGCTCGATTTATGGCCCTGATGCCGTACATCAAGCACTAGCAGCAAAAAAGCAACCCTTTCCAGCAGAAAGGGTTGCTTTTTTTATAGATAGTTATACTCTGTACCAGGACAGAAACGGAGGATTCTTCTCATGAGAAAACGTAACTATGCTCAGCTCTTTGCGATCATTGTATTTTCTGGTTTTTCGGCCAGTTACGTGATGCGCGCTAATGGTTTTTTCGCCGGTATTGTGACGTATATAGTAGTTATGATGGCGGGCTTGGCAGTGTGGTTTGTGTGCTATCTTGCTCAGGAGCGCCGTAAAGCCAAACAGTCAGAACACCACTGACACAGAAAAGACCGACTGCACTGCAGCCGGTCTTCTTTTTGTCTAAAATATCCGTGGGAGTTAGGCTTTTTCGATACGCTCTGAGTAGAGACCACTCTCGGTATTGATGGAGATGATGTCTCCCGCGTTGATAAACATCGGCGCGAAGATGTGGTGGCCGGTTTCGAGTACGACTTCTTTAGTGGCACCACTAGACGTATTGCCTTTGACGGCGTCTGGAGCTTCTTTGACCTTGAGCTCAACCTTGATAGGGGTGCTGATACTCATAATCGTGTCTTGGTATTCGATGGCCTCCACCAAGCTATTTTCCTTCACGTATTTACTGATATCACCGACCACATCCGCCGGTAGGCTAAATCGCTCTTTGGGATTATTTGGTTCACAAAACCAGAACTCTCCGCGGTTGGCGTAGAGGTATTTTACCTCGCGCTTGGTGATAAACGCGTCTTGCAGGACATCTGACTGGTGCAAGGTCTTTTCAATCACTTGCCCCGTCCGGAGATTTTTCATTCGTACGGTGTTACTGGCTTTTTGTCGGTCTTTTTTGGCGATATCTGAGGAGAGTACCAGATACGGATCCCCGTTCATTTCAACGGTTTTCTTTGCGAGCACTTGATTGTATTCAACTTTTGCCACGGTAGATGTGATTATTCAATAAAGCAACCAGCGCTACTACTCGACTACATCCAAGCAGTCATATACTCACAATAGAGTAGGAGTGCTTACTGCGGTAGGTGAGTAACGACGGTATGAGCGTGCACCATAGTACAGACACTCCGTTGTTTGCGCAACTACCCAGAATGAAGAATAGTGCTACTATGGAACACATATGTTGGGTATTACTACCACCGATGATGCAAAAGACTGGGACGACGAGAAGATTCTCCTGGAATCCCAGTCCAAGCCCTGGCTCTATGGACTACTCGTAGAGCGCTATCAAGCGGCGTTTTTGCGCAAAGTACGGGCGATTATTCACAATCCGCTGGATGCGGAAGAAGTCGTGCAAGATGCTTTCACCAAAATCTACATCAACGCCAATAAGTACGAACCGCAATCGGGCGCAAAGTTTTCTTCTTGGGCGTACCGGATTCTATTAAATACTGCCTTTACCCGCTACCAGAAGTTGGTCAAAGACGGTCAGCGCTACGTCGCCATTGACCCCGAGTACGAGCAGCTGTACGGAGAGATGAAAGAGCACCATGGCTTTGATGAAAAACGTGATGGGGTACAGCGTATCCTGCAACGGATGCCCAGCCATTTCGCGTTAGTTTTGGAGCTGCATTATATTGAACGCTGGTCGCATCAGGCGATTGCCACTGAAACCGGCGAGAATGTGGGGACCATTAAAGCTCGTATCCATCGAGCCAAAGCCGCCTTTAAAAAAGCCGGGAAGACCGGTGAAGCTGAGTCACTGTTGTAACTATTTACGCTTGAGTGGAGTATTACTTGGTATGAACGCAATTCAAATGAAAAAAACCATCATGCGCCGTGTGTACTATGCCTACGCATTGAGTATCGCGGGGCACTCGATGCTCTGGCGCGGAGTCTTTTTAGGCGCTGCAGCTGTGCTGCTCGCGCAGTGGCTGCACGTCGCGAGTATTTTCAATAATATCCTGGCCGTCCCGGTGGGGACTGTGCCTCGCTATGTCAGTAATGCTGTGCTCAATGCCGCTACTCATGGGGAACTCTTGATGCTGTTGACCCTTATCACCGCCACAGTCGTGGGTCTGTCGTGTGTATATCGAATCTGGCACTCTATGCACCAGCAACGATTCTTCACCCCGTCGCTATCCTAATGCAATCGGAAAAATAACCCGGATACTATCCGGGTTATTTTTTATGTATTTGGTTAGAGGTTGTAGGGGAGGAAGACCGTTAGTCTTTGGCCGCCGCTTCGGCCTTCATGGCCTTACGGATATTCTTCAAGAGCTCAGTTTTGAGCTTCTTCTCAGCCTTGAGTGTCTTGCGAGCGGCGTCGTAGCCTCGTCCGAGTTTTACGATTGTAGACTCATCGCCTCCCGGAGGAGTGTATGAGTAGGAAGAACCAGCTTTGGCGACCATTTTGTATTTTTCACCTAGCGCCAACAATTCTCCTTCACTACTAATTCCTTCGCCGTAAATCAGGTCAAACTCAGTCGTCCGGAATGGGGCAGCGACCTTATTCTTCACGACCTTTACGCGGTGTCGACCACCAACCACTTCGTCACCTTTTTTGATTTGGGCGATTCGTCTGATATCCAGTCGAACTGAAGTATAGAACTTCAGGGCTTTTCCACCCGGAGTGGTCTCAGGGTTTCCAAACATGACTCCCACCTGCATCCGAATCTGGTTGATGAAAATCACCACCGTCTTACTCCGGGCTACTACAGCGGTGAGTTTTCTCAGGGCCTGGCTCATCAAACGCGCTTGCTTTCCTACGTGGTGCGCGCCCATTTCTCCTTCGATTTCGTCGCGAGGGGTGAGGGCAGCTACGGAGTCAATCACAATCACGTCAAGCTTGCCAGAGCGTACCAAGGACTCGACAATTTCTAGCGCCTGCTCGCCGTTGTCCGGCTGTGAGATGAGGAGCTCGTCGAGCTTTACCCCGAGCTTGCCGGCGTAGTCTGGATCCATCGCATGTTCTGCGTCGATAAAGGCACAGATACCGCCGAGCTTTTGTGCTTCGGCTACCGCGTGTAGCGACAGAGTCGTTTTTCCAGAAGATTCTGGTCCATAAATCTCGACCACTCGTCCCCGCGGTAAGCCACCGATGCCCAAGGCGTCGTCCAGGCCAATAGAGCCAGTCGGAACTGCTTCAATATCCACCTTTTTGGTCCCGTCTAGCGTCATGATTGAATCATCACCAAATTTGGTTTTGATGCTTCGCAGTGTCTCCAAGACCTCAGCGCTGTGAGCAGTACCTTTGTCAGTCGGTGCGTCAGTAGGTTTTTCAGCGTCTGTTTCAATCGCCTTTGCCGGCGCTTTTTTCGTCGTCTTTTTTGGTTTTGCTGCCATAAATGTTGAATCGTTAGTTACTAGTATTTTCCCCCATCAATATATGTGTTCATTGTACCTTACTGAAAACTCGCTGGGTAGTAGACGTAGGTTCGTTTGATGGTTGTTTCTCGTCCGTACCGGTCTTCGGCTCGGATAGTGGCAATAGTCGGGCCGTTTTCCAGCACCAGCGCTTCGGTAAAGTTTCCCTGAGCGTCAGTATAGATTGGTTTGTCATTGAGCCAGAGGCGAGAAATATTGGCAGCTGAGCCCGTGAGGGTGATGTGGCGCTGATTTACCAACTGCTCAGACTCATTGGTGAGTCGCAGTTGGGGGCCAATAATGAGGAAGCGAGCCTGAAAGGCCACGTACGCCGCGACACAGACCAAGCCAATCAAGAGAAAGCTCGATTGTACTATCGTCCGGAAAGAAGTCTCGTTTCCAAAAGGCATGAGTGTAGTATACGTACTTTTGGCCTATTTCTCTATTTCTTCGTCTTCCTCCTCTTCTTCCTGGCTATCCTCCTGACTTCCTTGGTTGAGGATCTCTCGTGGTCGGGAGCCGTCTGCTGGACCAATCACCCCGCGTTCTTCGAGCAAATCAACCAATCGAGCCGCTCTAGAATACCCCACGCGCAGCTTTCGCTGGAGATATGAGGTGGAAGCTTTGCCCACTTCAATCACCGCAATTCGGGCATCCTCGTAGAGGTCATCGTCATCATCACTACTGCCTCCGCCGGTCATGGCACTAAAGATAGAGTCGTTGCTATTGTCTGAGGTCTCGTCAAAATCAAGCTGGTCTGGCAGTCCGGCGTCTTGGTTTTTGAGGTATTCCACGACTTTCTTGATTTCTTCTTCAGAAACGAACGCAGACTGGAGTCGAATTGGCTTTGGACTGTCAGAAGAGAGGTAGAGCATGTCTCCTGCACCGAGGAGCTTTTCGGCTCCGACGGTGTCGATAATGGTCCGAGAGTCGATTTGTGAGGCCACGGCCATAGCTATTCGAGTCGGGACGTTGGCCTTGATGGTACCAGTAATCACGTTTACCGATGGTCGCTGGGTCGCCAGAATCAAGTGAATACCGACCGCTCGACTCATCTGGGCGAGTCGTACGATACAGCCTTCGAGTTCTCGTGGGTACGCCTGCATCAGGTCGTTGAGCTCGTCGAGGATAATCACGATATATGGCATTGCTTCCGGGAGGTCAGATTCTGTTTCTGGGTCTGAGCCATTATTGATCCAATCCTTCTTCGCTGGCTGGTAGACGTTCTTGTGGTAGGAGGAGATATTTTGTACCGCTTCCGCTTCGAGAATGTCGTATCGTCGTTCCATTTCTTTCACTGCCCAAGAGAGCGCGCGAATGGCTTTCTTCGCTTGGGTAATCACTGGGGTCAAGAGGTGCGGGATTTTGTTGTAGAGGGTGAGCTCCACTCGCTTAGGGTCCACCAAGATAAAGCGCAGCTGATCTGGCGAGTTACGGTAGAGCAGCGAGATGATGACATTTTGAATCGCCACTGACTTACCAGACCCGGTAGTACCGGCAATCAGTCCGTGGGGCATGCGGGCGATGTTGGAGAAGTGTACGTTTCCAGTCACGTCTTTTCCAAGGGCAACAATCAGTGGGTGCGGTGAGTCAGTGTATTCAGGGGTGGCCAACATAGATGCCAGACCGACAGTCGCGCGCTGCTGATTTGGTACCTCGATACCTACCAATGACTTTCCAGGAATCGGTGCTTCGATACGGATAGAGCTAGCCTTCAGAGCGAGCTGGAGCTCTTGTTGCAAGCCAGCAATTTTGGCGATACGTACCCCTTGTGCTGGCTTCAGGGCGTAGCGGGTGATAGTCGGCCCACTTTCGACCGTATCCATCTCGACACTAATGCCAAATTCTTTCAGCGTTCGCTTGATGGTGTTGGCACTGGCTTTGACGTCCCCGATTTGGGCTTTGCCTTTTTCCTTGTTTAAGAGACTTAATGAAGGGGCGATGTAGGTCCCGTTGAAGTTCTTTACGACAATCTCACTCGGCGGAGCTTTTCGTAGCCCAGACATCTTGCTGCGCATGGCAGCAATACTGCTGGTGGATTGTTCTTCTTCCGCTTCCTCAGTATCTTCGGACGAATCTGCTTCTTCGTTGCCAGATTTATCAGCTACATCGAGTGTGTCGATGTCACTCGTGTCTTCTTCCAGGTCTTCAGACTTTTGTCGGCGACCAAAGATTCTCAGGTCAGTATTAAAGAGCAGGAAGAGGGAGATAAGCACGAGGCCAAAAATGAGAATTCCCGAGAGGGTAGAGTCCAGCAAATAGACGAGTGGTGCCTCCAGTGCCCAACCAACCCAGCCTCCGAGGTTCTCGGCATAGAGCTCCAGACCAGCCAAGAGGGAAATGAATAACAGCAGGGTCCCCATCTTCTTTGAGGTACTTACTTGGTTGGTTTCTTCCGAGGCATTGAGCAATACATATATGAATGACAGACACACCAGTGGTGACAACCAGGCTCCCGCTCCAAACGATAGCCGCAAGATCTTGGCAGTGTACTCCCCGGCTGGTCCAGCAAAGTTCAATAATGAGAATAAAAAGAACGTCGCAAAGACACCAAAGACGACAGCCCAAATAGCTTGCTTGGCGTGCGGAGAGAGGTCGTCAAAGAGCGGAGCTTTTTCAACCTTTGTGTTCTTCTTTTTTTTCTTTCTGGCCATAGGCGGGTGAGTAGTTGGAATCAATAAATAATAAACATCGCTGCAGGTTCTACAGTACCCAAATACTATCATGTCTGATTAAAAGACGTATAAAATACACCATATCTTTGGCTATGCGACACTTGCATTCTGCGCAAATGTCTTTATAGTGGAATTATGACCGAGAGAGATTCTGTCTGTTAAAGACACATAAAGACAATACTTATGGACACTAAAAAAGACATCACATTAGATATAAAAAGACTGTCCAACGATAGCAACTATTATAATAATGTTTTCAAAAAGACAGAGAAGATTCTGTCTGTTACTTTGTATATTTTATCTGAGACGGATGAAAACAAAAAGACACTCTTGCATACAGAGTCCATCAAGGAAAAAGCCTTAAAGACACAAGAGGCAGCCCTCCAGACACTACCGCTGCAGCCTCATGAACAGACCAATGGTTTGGTGCAGTTTCAGTACCAACTGGTGGCCTTTGAAAGTTCACTCCGGATGGCCCAGATGTCGGGGGTACTCGCTGCAGATATTTTCCACCTCCTGCACGACCAGCTTGATGGGGTGCATCGCTACATCAACAATCACTACGTAAAGAAACCACCAGTTTCGGTAGCTGATCTGACGGAGACCGTAGTGGAGCGAACTGCCCAGGCAGCGACGTCTCATAACTCAAATAAAGCCAAAGCGTCTGCAGCTCCACGTCGCTCCCAACGAGTACAAATACCGGCCGGCGACATCAGTACCGATGCGTACCTGGTCTATAGTCAGCTGACGGACAGAGCTGAGCGCATAAAGACAGTCCTTGAAGCCAAGCCACAGGCAACTATTAAAGACATCGCTGAAGTCATCACAGATGTGAGTGAAAAGACAATTCAACGAGAGCTCAATAGTCTGATAGAAAAAGGACAAGCAATTCGAGAAGGGGAACGACGTTGGTCTAGATACTCTATTAAAAAGTAGCGTCCGATAATACTGTCTTTGAAACATACAAAAGACAATAATACCTAGTGTTTTATATCGGCCAAATGCCAAATTTGCCTTGCAATCTGTCTTTAAGTTTCATATAGTTGCAATTGAAGGCACACAAGGGATTCTTGCAAAATTATCTTTTTGTTCCATAGTTTTTTGCCCAGTAAGAAGACGCGAGGTGGTGCGTCTTCAATGGCAGACAGAGGGTAATAGTGTTTATAGCTCACGCTCAATGTGGTACTGGATGTATTTCCAATAAGACCATGTATCCACACATCGTGAACTCGCATTTTTGCAAAACAGTGTTACTATTCTGTGATGCGCTTAAGCGCTTTTTTTCTAAGAAGACTTTGCACTGTGATGTAGACCACCAACAGCCATGAAGTCAGAACCTGAGAAAAGCGTTTAGGAGGTATTGTTCATTGATAAATGAGTAGACGAGCGTAGCGACTACTACGAATTTAGTTCCTGATTCGCCCTTTCATAAGGCGAATCACTGGAACACCACATTTCGTTTTGTTTCTGCTTTCGCACAGTCTCTCCATATATAAAACAACCCATCTATACATATAGTATGTATAGATTACCGTGTGACTTTCTCCCGCTAAGACTGACCGCCCCACAGACGCACAGACCCGCCTCGCAGCTAAGCTATATGTCTACGGATATATAGTTTGGTGATATTAGGTAAGCCGGAGTGATACCCGGTTTGCCAATATGAATTAATTCATATTATTAGATATATCAAGTAACGTCGGTAAAACGACATGCGTACTAATTACGCAAATTACACAAAAACAAACACTTATGACTAAAATCGCAACAGATTTTGCTTCAAAGCTCGCAGTAGCTTTTGTAGCAGTTGCTATGATTTTCGCAGCATACGCACCTGCAGCGCAGGCGCAATCAAGCGAAGATCTACAACAAATGATTAACGACCTACTTGCACAAGTAGCTCAACTACAAGGAAACACTTCAGGAGGTGGTTCATCAGCAATGAGCTGTGATTCATTCCTAGTAGACCTTGGACAAGGAGATTCAAACGCTAGCGTTATGAAGCTTCAGCAATTCCTCAACCAAGACGCTGATACACGAGTAGCAGCTGCAGGTTCAGTAGGATCAGCTGGAATGGAAACACAATACTACGGACCAGCTACAGCAGCCGCTGTATCAAAGTTCCAAGTAAAGTACCGAGCTGAAATTCTTTCACCACTTGGTCTCGTAAATCCAACTGGATACTGGGGAGCAGGTTCACGAGCAAAAGCAAACGCACTTTGTTCAGAAACTGTAGTAACAACTCCAGACACTGACGAAGACGCAACAGACGAAGACGACGAAGACATGGAAGAAGAAGATGACTTCGAACTCGGAGGTTCAGCTTCACTCGACACTTTCGAAGTTGATGATGCTTCAGACGACGAAATCGAAGAAGGTGATACAGACGTTGAAGTCGGAACATTCACAATTGAATTCGAAAACGGAGACGCTGAAATCTCTCGAATGGATATCGCTATTCTTGGAGACGGTGAAACAGACACACTTGGTTCACCACGAGTAGAACCATGGGAAGCTTTCGAAACCGTCTCTCTATGGGTAGATGGTGACATGATTGCTGAAGTGGACGCTTCTGACGAAGATGACTACCTAGATGAAGATACTGGTGAACTACGGTTCTCAAATCTTAATCTAGTAGGAATGGAAGATGAAGAAATCGAAGTTGTTGTTGCTGTAACAGTAATGAACAACCTTGACATTGGTGCTGAGCTGGGTGATTGGAATCTTTACGCTCTATCAATGCGTTTCTTTGACGCAGACGGAGTGGCTACAACTGAAGATAGAGGTGATCTTCAGGACGACTTCAGTGGTACCACAGCTGATTTCGAAATTCTAGCTGAAGGTTCTGAAGAAGAACTTGAACTAGCTCGATCAACACAAGACCCAGAAGAAACTACACTTATGGCTGACGATGATGAAGATTACGGTATCTTCGCATTCGAGCTAGAAGCTGATGATTCAGAAGGAGACATCGAAATTGATACAATCTCTATTGATGTACTACTCGCACTTGGGGCTTCAACTACATTAGAGATTGATGACGTCATCAGTGATTTCTACATCGAAATCGACGGTGATAAATTCGACGCTGAGTCTTACAGTGGAAATACAGACAGTGTTACTCTAGTATTTGACGTTGACGGCGACTTCGTTGTTGACGCAGGAGATACCGCAACAGTAATGCTATATGCAGAAGTCGATGAAATGGACGATGCTTCAGATTACCAAGGTGTAACTATCACAGCGTCTCTAGACACTGGCCAAGTTATTGCTGAAGGTGTAGAAGACATCACAGTCGGAGGATCAGATCAAGATGGTGAATCACACCCAATCCGATCAACTGGTATCGACGTTGACTACAACGAGTCTGAATCAGACACAAGTGTTAACGGTAATACCCTAACATTTGAGTTCGTAATGGATGTCACAGCGTTTGGTGTAGATTCAGTACTTGATAAGTCTGACTTCAACTACGACCTAATCGTAGGAGCAACTGCTACTGGAACAATCAGTACCTCACTTGATGCCCTAAATCCATCTGATGAAGATCCACTCGGAACATTCACACTGGATGAAGGTGAATCAGCAGAATATGTGTTCACAGTACGTGTCACAACAACTGGAACTTCCACAGCAGGTCTCTATGAAGTAATTCTTCAAGATGTAGATGGTGTAATCGTAGATGAATCTCTAGAAGATGTAGCTAACTTTAGCTCATAATCTAGTCTTTAGCCCTGTATTCAATATTGAATACAGCTAAACCAAAAAACCCGCTTCGGCGGGTTTTTTGGTGTCTGACCCAACTAGATACGTTTACTGTAAAGTGAAATACGGTATAATATGCAGATATGAAATCAACCACCACTGCTTACCCACTCATCACTAATCTAGCGAAGCTCAGCCTACTCTTTGTCGCAGCACTAACGTTTTTTGCGCTCATGCCTCAACAGTCGTTTGCCTACGATACCACCGAGCAATCAGCGGTCCAGCTCAATGAGGATACATTTTTGTTTCAGGTGACATATCGCTTTAATTTTGCGAACCGAGATTCTGAACACCCACTTCTAGCACAGCGAACTGCTACTATCACTGAAGCGTATGCTGACCAGGTACAGTACGACGTGATTGATGCCAGTGGAGATTCTGTAGTAGTTGAAGACATAGCCGCTGTCGTGTTGTCAGAAACGCCCGTGTTAAAGAATCGTCATTATTTCCAAACAGATGAGGCGATTCACGCTACATTATTTGTAGTAGCAAAGTTGAGTCCAGCCCAAGTCATGGAAGAGGGAAGTGTAAAAATGCGTATGCATTGGCTTCCGTTCACTTTGATTAAGGGTGAACAACGCCGATATGCTCATGTACCAGCTGAAGATTTAAATGATTTTGTTACACCTGTAGTGACTTGGTAATTCTTAACTCCTAACTTAACTCCGAAGGACGGGCCTTCGGAAAGATAAGCATAACTCCGAAGGACGGGCCTTCGGAAGAAGTAACTCCGAAGCATAACTCCGAAGGACGTAACTCCGGAGGACCGGCCTCCGGGAAGAAAACCCTTCGCTCACCCGAAGGGTTTTCTGTTGCCTGGTGACCAAATGATATAATCAAAATATGTCAAT
>Ga0306901_1000441_pt1 | contig 18201 bp, 29 predicted proteins | sample AntRauMFilla3767_FD_190431 | JGI IMG/M metagenome (GOLD analysis project Ga0306901, IMG submission 190431) | Saline lake microbial communities from Rauer Islands, Antarctica - Metagenome Filla 3 #767 (v2) (version 2) | ecosystem: Environmental > Aquatic > Non-marine Saline and Alkaline > Saline ... | reverse complement strand
AAAGTCCGGCAGTATTTGCTTGAGAGAGCACGTCTTCAAGAGCTTGTGGATTTCAAGGATCTACCAGTATTCGGTGCTGTAACCTACCCGCTGATATTGATCGCGCTCAAAGAAGAAGGTTTAGTAGAAGGTTCTTTCACGGCGGTAAATATTCCGCATCTCCCTACCAGCTCACTAAGTGCATTGGTTGAAGAACATTCTACCACTGTACCTCAGAAGAACCTTTCCGCGAGTGTTTGGTCGCTGGAGGATCCTCTCGAACAGCTTTTGGTTGAGAGGCTTATGAAGGATTTTCCCACGCTAAAGGAGATTGTTGCGGCAGATGTCTGCATGGGGGTTAAAAGTGGACTGAATGAGGCCTTCATTATCGATAGGAACACTCGAGATCTCCTAATTGCTAGAGATCCTTCATCGCAAGAAATCATTAAGCAGGTTCTCGTCGGACGCGAAACCGGAAGATATCAACTTTCAAGCGAGTCTCAGTATCTTATTTACACAAAACATGACGTTGTAATCGCGGACTATCCAGCAGTTCATCAGTATCTTGAGCAGTTCAAAACTCGCCTGGAGCAGCGTGCAACCAATCAGAAATGGTTTGAACTCCAACAGCCCCAAGAGGCATACGAGTCATTTTTTGAAGGGAAAAAAATCCTTTTCCCTGATATTGCTGAGGGTGCAGAATTCTACAGAGATTCAGATGGTTATTTCATGACAACCACTGTGAATTTCGTGCCGTCAGATGACTGGTTTCTGCTAGGTCTTCTAAACTCAAGGGTTTCCAATTTCTTTCTCTTGGCTACAGCGGCAACGTATCGAGGTGGGTATATTCGGTTGAAGCGACAGTATGTAGAAGCACTGCCTGTTCCAAGAGTCCCGGCGCTGAAGTCGGAAGCAGCGGTAAAGCGCCAAGAGGTGGCGGGCGCCGCGGAAAGAATGCAGATATTGTTCAGCCAGCGTCAAAAGTTACAACGTGCACTCAATCCGTTTAAGTATTTGAATCGTGGGGCTGAAGTTGCAAAGCTGCCGGATGTTTTTCGCAGCGAAATTAAATTTTCGGATCAGGTATTCGACCTGGGTACCGTGCACCATGATGTTGATGGTCTAGCACTGGAGTATTATCAGGGTGCCTGGCTATTAAAAGCATTGCTTAAGAAGCGAGATCCAGAATCCGATTGGGCGGACTGGATAAAAGACGGCAACGAGATCGTCCGTGAATGGGTTGCCGTCTACCGTTTTGAAAATATGGATGAACGAAAGTCTGTATACTATCAAAAGGCTTTTGAGGTACTCAGTGAGTTTGACCGTGTCGGCGCCTTCCCTGGTGGAAAGACTAGAACCACAAAAAAGAAGATGGAACTTATAAATATCCCTAGCTTCGATCAGGAGGTGGAACTGGACGCTCTTCTTGAATTAACTAAGGAATTGATAGCTATCGAAGTGCAGATAAAGAAGACGGACGATTTGATTAATCGTCTTGTGTATCAGCTATATAGTCTTACAGACGAGGAAATAGCAGTGGTGGAGGAAGGGGGTTGAGAGAGGAAATCGACCATTATTCGGCCCTGGATGGCCCTTGACGAGTGAGCCTGAGAAGCTAGAGAATCCGATCAACGCAGATGAAGTGGGTTTTGACGGTCGTTCGCCTTATCCTCCCAGATCGTAATCCGAGTGCGCTCCTACGGGTTTATTGGTCAAGACGCTTCGGCTGTAATCTATTTGTGGATTTATCTTCACCAGAGTTGGAGCATTCTTTTTTCGAATAAGTTTCTTAAGGTCTTCTCCGTCCATCCAAGAAATCGTGTTGGCCGTGTGCAACTGAAATCAGTGAGCGATGATTACCTGTTGCGCAAGGATGGGACGGAACTGACCTAAAATTCTCTTTGACGTGGTATCTAAGTTGGGGTATAAGGCGGTGTGCGAGATACGGCTGTGTACCCCAACTAAACGAAAGGGTCCCGGAGAGGATACGTTATGTACAAATTTGGAAATGTAAAAGTCAGCGGGTTCTTTGTTGTGGGCGGATATCGTTATCGAAAAGTATTGCACGCAAAGTGCTGGGATCACGACGTAGAGAATATCCGGTTCTATAATGCAGTAGCGGTAGAGCGTGCGGGTTCTCCCGTAATGAGACTTTTTGAAGACGACGACACCGTGGAAAGTATCTCCCGATTCGACCTAGTAGCACCTATCCCCTTGGAAACTATCTTTGACCACCAGAGAAACCATCTTCAGTGGTTTAAGAAGATGGACCCGGAAGATGAGTCATGGGAACATCTACAAGGGGTAGCTAGCACCCTTGACGAGGTGCTAGAAGAAGCTCAGGCGGGAAACTGGGAAGAGGCATACAAAAAAGTTAGATCTCTCGACACCTACGATCGTAACTGGATTACTGAGGAGATGTACGACGAGATATGTGAGAGAATGGAGTCTGATAAATGAAAGCCGGGTCTTCCCTGTGTATCTACGTGGATGTTGTGCGGGGTCCACGTCTTATTGAGACTATAGAAATGCGGGAGTATTCCGATAAGCCCTCTTATATCCCTGAGAAGGGAGACTACCTATCCGTGGGTCGAACCCTCTACTGTATCCAAGACAGGAGAGTAACCTTCCCGTCATTCCCTGACGGCCCTGATTGCTTTTTGACCTTACAGGTGGTGCAAGTACAGGAACCCTTTTTCAAGCGCCTCTGGGAACGCCTGAGAGGTCGCAAAACGAAACGATTGATCACGGAACTCTGAAAGAAGACCGGGATAGGGTAGGGGGTCCTCGTGATTTATATGGTAGGAGGGTGGGAGTTGGAGATACTGTTTATCTGCGGAGGCAAGTAGAAGAGACAATCTATGCTTGCGAAGTAGAGAGAATTGGATTGATGTGGTATATTATAGATAAAGAGGGAGATACCCATCTTTGTCGAGAAGCAATCAAAGTCTTGGACCTTGATGGTGCAGTGAAGTAGCTGGCGCGTAGTTATGGAGGTTCGAGGTGAAAAAATTAGGTATATTCGCAGATATCCACGGGGCGTGGGGGGACGGAGAGGATGTAATCAAAAAGGCGATTGCAGAACACGGTCCTTTTGATTTATTGGTGCAATTAGGAGATATGGGTTTCGGTTTCCCCGGTGTACGTCCGTGGGAATACCAACCTCACTGCCCAGCTAAGTGGATTTGTGGTAATCACGAGAACTTTGAGCTACTACATCGTAGGGACCAACCCAATTTCGGCTATGACCCTTATCATGTACTGTGGCCCCGTGGCTGGAAAGGTTTTCTAAAGAGATGGGAGTATATGCCCCGAGGAACCATAGAGGACGGCATCCTTTATATAGGAGGGGCTTCTTCTATTGATCGGATAAACCGGACCTGCGGTGTTGATTGGTGGCCGGAAGAGAATATATCTTTCGAGGATGAAGAGAGAACTCTCAGTGCCATCGAAGATTATGATGGGCCGATCCACACTGTCTTCTCTCACACTTGTCCTACATCATTCTCTATGGCCTCCGTTCTTTATGGCCCAGAGTTTGCCACTTCCAATCGGAAATTTTTAGAACATGTACGCCAGTTGGTCAAGCCTAAACGTTGGTATTTTGGACATTTCCACGCGGAGAAAACAGGAACTTTTGAGGGCTGTGATTGGCGCTGTATCAATATGGCCTGTTCCCACGACTACGCGGTTCTGGAGATCCCATGATTAAGAATAAAATGGCACAGGGCCTTGTCCCCCGTAACATTGAGGATGCGTTTGGTATATTGGACGCACTGGTATCCGATGATGAACGGGAAAAAATGGGAAGGGAATCCTCGGAAAGGTTTGTGGGTCTTTCTCATTCTGGCATAGGGAGGTGGATGCGAAACAACTGGGGATTTTGGAAAGAGGAGGGGCCTTTATATGAGTGGTTTGTAGGCTTGGGCCTTCGCCATGCAGATGACATGTCGGGACTCGTTCTAAGGGCCTATTGGCGCAGGCACAAAGGAGAAGAACTCGATATTGAGGGGCAGGTGCAGTTTTATATAGACTATTGGGAGGAAATGGAGCGGCGGAATAATAAATAGATTTTGACAGTCCTATATTGTTGGGGTATAAAAGAGTGAGTTAGAATTACCCCGCAGTAGGAAGATGTAAATATGACACTTGAGCAAGCAACGCGCATGATAGCCCTGTTGGATTCTTTGGTAAAGTTGGCGCTGGTGCCTTTTCCCCCGGACTTCTATCGCCCTGAAGAGGAGTGCGAACTGGACCCTGATAATATTTTCTCCCTGTCGCGAGTAGAGGGGGACGTTTGTTTGGAAGGTCAAGGCGTTCCTCAGTGTGTTAAGTGTGAAATCACGATGGGGAATTCACGGGAAGCTCGTATGCACTACAAAAGGCTTGAAAAGGCTTTAAGCTCTTTTGATGGTCTTAAAATAGTGAGCTATCACGCTCCCCGTTTTGATTCCGATGAGAATTATCACATCCTTCTAGATCTCGAAGACCATAACCACATTCGAGAAGTCTTTTGAGGTGCCCGTGGAAGATTGGCTGGAACATTATATAGAACACGGGTGGGCTCCCGCGCAATGGGAGCACCATCCAGACGTCATTCAAGACGCTTTCGGGGTGATGGGATTTGAGCCCAGACTCAAAGAGTGTTTCTCCAACTGTCAGAAATTCACGTTGGATAGCAAAAGATACGGCCTCGATATTGAAGTCGAATATCACGAGGGCTATGTGATTTCTATCATACCCTTTGAACATGCTTGGTTAACTTTCGAAGGTGAGGTACTAGACCTTACACTTGGACCTGATAAAGTAGTTGAGTACCTTGATTCCTACACATATTCGAGAGAGGAAATACGAGAAAGTGTGCAGAAAGACATGCGATATTCTCCGCTTACGAGTTACCAAAAATTCCACCAAATAAGTCCGTGGGGAGATGGTTACTTTGGAGATTAACTTAAAAAAGACGACGAGTAGTATATGAATAGCCCCAAAATGCATGAAGATGCTCTTCCCCTTTTCATTGAAGATATTGGGATCCACGTACAGACTTCACATTTACTGGGAGAGGGAATTATCAACAAATCTCCTCTCAAAAATACCATGACATATCCGTTTCGGTTTCGTGTCTACGATGCGTATGGTCGCTTATACGCTATCGGAACGTTTCAATCCCTCCGGCAAATGGGTCGTATTCGATCCCTGTTTAAGAGCCAAGTAGAGCGCTCAGACTTGGTACTTAGGGTCTATGACCGTAAGACGCAGACACTCTGTGGTATCTACCCCTATGGGAATGAGGAGCCCTTTTGCCTAAACCCAAGGCCGAAGGTGTATCAGGGAAGAAAACTTCTAAGTCGTATTAGAAAGTGGATCGAGAGGTGAGAATGTTACGTATATTATTTGAAATGCTGGGTACGATGTTTATTGGATTCATGGTAGGTGGGCTTGTGTTCACCTACCATTTCAATTACCAACTAGAGTACCTTTGTGTAGATACAGAAAAGGCCGGAGCCTTCGAAAAGCTGAAAGACTACCGGCCTATACCTTCTGCTATGGATGGTCAGGTTTGTTTTAGTGTTATAAAACCCAGCAAGTGAGGGCTTTAGGGCTTTAGGGCTTTAGTCCTTTTGGAAATTGGGATGATCTGGGTTGTTTTTACAGATACCAGTAGCGTCGCCGGGGTGCTCATCATGCACAGGGTGTCCTAGATCGCAACCATCACCATCTGCGTCGCCATCTGCATCACCATCGGAATCGGAATCAAAATCTGCATCTGCATCACCATCGGAATCGCCGTCAGAATCTGCATCTGCACCACCATCGGAATCTGCATCAGCATCACTGTCAGAATCTGCATCGGAATCCCCGTCCCCATTCCCAGTATCTGCACCACCATCGGAATCCGCAGTGTCTTCTATGTCCGGGCCGGTATCTCCATCGCCCGAAGAATCTGCATCGTCCAAATTCACTTCCTGATCAACATCCGTAGAGTCCAAATCGGAATCCCCGTCCGCGATATCAGTGTTTGCATCTACCTCTACCTCTACCTCTACCTCCGATCCTGTATCGGAGGTAGAATGCAGGGTTTGAGCAGTATCATCCCCACAAGATAGAATCATCAAACTAAAAAGTACGGCCAAGACATATCTCATATTTTCGCTTGCTCCGCAGCTTCTGCGATATTTCGCAGGGCCTGTGTAGTGCTTCGGTCAAATCTTTTTGACCCTTGATCGAAATGACAATCATCGACGCGGATGTTGAGTCCAAATTGGTTGGGTTCTTTATAGTCTCCATTGACCACGAGGTGACTGAGGGTTAGGTCTACTACCTGTCCTCTGGTTCCTGTCACAGTGAATTCCAATTCGATCTCTGCTCCATTCCTCATATCTATTTCCAGACTGAGAAAGTTATCGAAAAGATCAGTGGTGACTCTCCGAACGGAAGCCGAGGCATTCATCTCGTCATATACAGCCCCAGAAAGAGGAGCTTCGATAGCAGCGGCAGCTTGCTCCGCCTCCTCCGAAGATGAAACCCGGATCATGGGCAAAAATTTATCCCGAAGTTCAGGCTTCTTATAAGCTAGTCGCACGAGATTCTTTTTGATCTCTTTTGACGACATACGCCCACCGAAACTGCGATTTGATCTACGGTTATCACTCATTTTTTGCTCGCTCATTTGAAGACAAAGGTAACTACCATTAGGGAGTACAAAAGAAATATCATGGTTTAAGTTTCGTTTTGGGTTCCTTTTGATCTACGGTTATCACTCATTTTTTGCTCGCTCATTTGAAGTCAAAGGTAACTACCATTAGGGAGTACAAAAGAAATATCATGGTTTAAGTTTCGTTTTGGGTTCCTTTTGTGTTATAGTTTCGCATTGATTGTGGATCGATATGTAAAGGGATTGAATGTTTGATTGTGAAAGTGCAGAATGGTGGTATTGCTCCAGCGCCGAATCTTTTCGAACTGTAGCACGTTCCCAAAGTGATGAGAGTAAAAGGTACGAGGTTCGCCTCGATCGACAAAGCCACAAGTATACAGATGAAAAGAGTCTAGACTGGTCCTGTACTTGCCCTGCTTATGAGTACCAATGTGGGCCACATCGAAAACACCGCTACTGCAAGCATATCAAAAAAGCACAGGATTCAGATGCTTTTTGTGGCTGGCAACAGATGCGTGATGGTGATACACCGGAGTTCGATGAAAATGCAACCGCCCACTGTCCCGAATGCGGGAGGCAAGCGAAAACTTCTACTAATGGAGCACCTCAATGATAAAAACGGAAATACAAGGCGACGTCTTTGAGGCTATCCGTGTAAGAGAGAATCCCACGGTATTTATGCATGGATGTAATATGCAGGGTAAAATGGGGTCTGGGGTGGCTAAGATAGTCCGGGCGCAGTGGCCTTCTGTTTACACAGGGTATAGTAGTCGTATCGCCAGTGGGGATTACCTTCTGGGCCACGTCCTATATGAGGTGAGTATGATGATACGCAAGTGATCGATCCTTACACGGTCAAAAAGTACAAGGGTTGTACAACCAAGCTGGACGAAGAGAAGTTTGCTAAGGAATGTCCAGAAGATTGGCAGCGGTATAAAGAGATCAAGGCAAAGATGGAACCCTACAAGGTTCGAAATGAGTATGACAACATCTCATTTGGCAAGGCGTAACAGCTTGGGTTGACAATTCATAGCTGGCCGGTGTATAATGCATCGGCCAGCTAATTTACATTCATTACATGAGGTTAGAAATGTCTAAAAAGTTTACAAGCAAAGAAGAGATTGTGGAAGCGATTGCTATGGTGTTCAACTCACTCCAGCTTTGTGGAGATAACAGACCAGCTCTTAGAGCAATTTCACGCATTGCTAAAATAAATGTAGACGCGTCGCTTGTCCACCCTTCTAAAGAAAGTAGGAATGTCTTAAATAGGGAGCTGCACGAGGCTTATAGAGATCTGGAAGAAGGTCTTGAGCATACCACGCTGGAATAAATGACAACTTGGGTTGGCAACTCCAAGGGAGTAAATGATGGCTAAGACAATTTCACAGACGTTGAGAGAAGCTGCTGAGGAAGAAAATGGTGAGTACGTTGGAACAGCTACTTCACTATCTGTTCAAATGGGCGATGATACAATCATGCTCGACAAGATTCGAAACGCAATGACACAAGAGTTTTATGGGAGAGACGGGAGAGCTTACGCCAGCGCCGATGCAATTCGGAAAAGTATTAGCAACATCGAATGGAATTTTCGGGACCACTGGGACTTTGTGTCTGTCCGAGTGGGCTGTGGTCTTGGTGGACTAGACTGGGAAAACATTCGTGCGCTCTATGAGCAGTCAAGTTTGGAGTGGACAATCTACTACCTGTGAGATTATGTATGGACCGGCAACAGGCCCAAGAGCAACTAGAGCGTGTTATCATTGAAGCCAATGGACTGTTTTTCTCCTACCCTTGCGGCTTTGGCAGTAAAAGCGAGTACGACCGACAGGTATTAACAGAGCTTCTCGAAAGGGAAGACGATCTTCGCCTTTACCTAAAACACACTGAGAACGCCGGAGAGGCTATGGGTGATGTGGTGGTAACACTGAAAAACGGTAAAGAATATTGCGGACCTTTGTGGGCGTGGAGACCCGTAGAGGGTTATTTGAGATTGACGCTAAACCCAAACCATTACGAGGATGAGATACCGGATAAGATTCACCTTGTTGATGTACAAAAAGCGATACACCACAATGTTCGCTATAACGTCCAAGGCGAGACGAGAGACGAAGATTTACTAGAAAAGGCCCGGATAGAGGGCTGGACACCTAACGAGGACGTATCTACATGAACCCTGCACGACTGAAATCACAACTCGAACAGGACGCTCAATATACCCGGATGCAACGGTTCGATGAAGAGGATCCTGCCTATGTGACTTCTTATCTTCACGACGTTGACACTCCCGAGGGGGAGCCTTGTTACACTATCATTGTCGACGTCTTTGACAATGGTCAAGACTTGAGAGTGGTCCCCTTCGTCGATATGGAATCTCCATATGGGACGATGTTTCATCTGGAGCTGGGAGATGTTGACAGTTTGCAGTCACTGGAAGAGCTTCTTCTGTGTGTGTGGAGAAGCCTCCAATTAGGCTCCACCACCTATCTCACCTGAAAATGCTACGCAACTACATAGAATTTGGAGTTCTTTCAAAGGGTCTACCTCCTGAAATAAGAGGGCTTTTTCAATATCGAAAGCCCTCTTTTATTTATTTTTATGAGATCGACCCAGTTATTGAGTTCATATGGCGATGGGAGTACCGTATTGAGTCTTACATGGGGGATCGCGATGTAAATGTGGCTTGGTATTTTGGAGACACGCCACGAATTGAGTATCAATTTATGGACTGGCCGGGGAATCTTAAAGGGGGTGACTACCCCTTAAACCGACCGGACGCCACTAGACTAGATGGAGAGGCACCTGATCTGAGGACACCACGGTCCCGCAGATGTATCACTAACCTTATAAAGGACGGACCTTTGTGTGCTGGTTATGAATATATACCTCTCGATATCCCCGGTTGCTCCGCTAATTTAAAATATCTCTGGGACTACCTTGGTAGGATGAAGCAGCTAGAGGATCTACTTCTTGCTTGACCCGTGATTCCGCGTGAACACAATTAGGGTGTATTAACGATCCCCGAGATTCCTTTTTGACGGTAGTACGATCTTGTGGTATAGTTCTCTGGAGCCGGTCAATTCCGGTCAATTCCGGGAGCCAATAATCACTACGAGCAAGACTAGGAGACAAATCATGGCTGACGTCGTTCAAGAGCGTAAAGAGTTTATTCGAGATTTCATCAAAAACAACCCAACCTGTGAGTCCAGTGAGTTGTATGACGCGCTGGAAGAGGGTTGGCCCAGTATCGCTCGGGGTGGTCATCGCTCTCTGGTGTATCGTGAGATTCCGGAAGAGGACCGTCCGTGGACACAGGGGCGGGAATGCCCTAAGTGTGATGTGAAGGCAGAAGGGCTGGATGCAATTGAAGGGGTGTTTGGTTTCCGCAACATGGGTAATGGGGTTCGTCGAGCACAGAGCTGGTGCCGGGAATGCCGAAAAGAGGACGCCCGCAAACGTCGGATGCGTAAGAAAAAAGAAGATGCCCAGCGTCTCGCAGAGGAAGCGTCTGAGCAGACTACTGAGGTGGAAGAGCCCGAAGTGGTGGAGACGGAAACGGTAGAGGCTGTGGAGACCGAAAAGCCCACTGAGGCGGAAGAGCCGAAGCCGGAGAAGGAAAAGCTCTCCCTGTCAGAAATGACCCCGGAGCAGGTGATGGAAAGCTACACGGTACCTCAACTCAAAAAAGAGTTGCGGGCTCTGGAACTCAAAGTTGGAGGTCGAAAAGAGGCTCTGGTAGAGCGTCTACAAAAGGCTCTCAACTAACATCTCCTGTCTTTAAATAGCCCCGGTCGGATTCAGTTCTGGCCGGGGCTATTTATGTTTCAGACCTCTTTAGCGCTACGCACAGGCGTTGACCCCTTTACCCCTCTTGTGGTACCCTCACTTAGAAAACAAATGAGTTAGAGGGCCTCTAAGATAGGTCAAGGGATCTTCATTTCTACGAGAGTTGGCAATGATTACAGACAGAGCAATCCACCACATGTTTGCACAGCACATGGAAGATCTCTTTGGAGAGATGCCTACGGACGTTCTTTGTCACCTTGATAGGGAAGACGACATTAAGAGCTTTCTGGCTGTCTGGGTATTCCATAGCCATGACACCCTTTCCGAGGAGGACGCTAGAGCACGACAGTACTACATAGAAGACCCTGACCTATCACCGCTGGATCCCGGCTGGCCTAATTTAGCAGTATCTCGAAACATCATGTTTGAGTTGTATCAGAAGGAAGGCTGCTTTCGATGGAAAGCCGGTATGGTCGATTTTTATATTGATGACCCTGTTGTGGTGAGGGAAAACATACAAGAGCTGTCAAAATGGCTGAGAATGGGAGAGGGAGATTTGATACCTTATCGGGGGTCGGTATGCATCCCTTCCGCGAAGCGGTGGTTAGGAAGATTAGGGGTGTTTCAGGTGCGTCGGAGAAGTGTAAGGACCTCTTGTTAGAGGTAGGGGACTATCTCGTAGGGCACGAATCAGGTAAGTTATCCCTAGAGTCTTGTGGATAACCTACATAAAAAAACCCCGGACTAGGCACTAGGCCCAGCCGGGGAAATCGGGCTTAGTCGAACCTCACTGTGAGTTGACCATCCCTGCGAGAGCAATAATTTCCTCGGGATTCAGGTGCATCGTCTGAATCTCATTGGTAAGAGGATCCAGCTTCTGAATCTTCACTCGTCCAGAAGAGGTAATCAGTCCCGTTCCGTTATAGAGCGCTGTCGTACCACGGATACTGTCTCCACCCTCTTCCGCCACGAATTTGTCCCCAAGGGTCACGTTGTCAAGATTCCAGTCGGTTGTGATAATGTGGTCAGCCATTGTTGTATTCCTCGTAAGGGGTATATGTTGTTGTCTATACTAACGTATACCCTAGTAGCTAAAGGTCGTCAAAAACTAACTTCTTTTTTCTTTTGCAGTGCTCGTAGTATTAGAGGTCGTTGTCTACACTAACGTATACCACAGTTAAGTAGTTCTGTAAAAATGATTTACACGGCCCCCTCCTAGTTTTGAAATAAATCACCTAGACATATCGCGATTGATTATTCGCTTAATAGCCTGACTGGGGATATGCGTGTACGTGAAGATGGCCCCATCGGAAGGGAAAGAGGGGTCGTCATAGAATTTGATCCGGGAGCCCACCTCAGTGAGGTCCACCATGATAATAGATATCTGTGGAGTTTTTGTGAGGAAGAGTCCTCGATCATCGTCAATACTTTGTGGGACAAAATCACCAATAGCTCGGCCTATATCTTGCCTTTTGCGGAAGAGATACACACGGTCGGGGTACAGAAATCCGTGATCTGATTTCGCAGAAGAGCTTCCACCCGAGGGAATGAGCCCGCGACTTTGGATAGACTTGACGTTGGCTTGGTCGGTTACATGGTACAAGTAGGGGGTGCCTTTGTTGATTAGGCTCATTGGGGTGTAGTAGCCCTTTGGGTAGTAAGCTTGAATCTCCACCATGAAGGTTTGAACCATCTGGACGTTAGGCTCTATATCTTCTGTGCCCCAGTCAATGGAACGCCTTCTCTCACTCTTCAGCTCGTGGTAAGATACGTGATAGCCCCTTTTGTTTACCTCTTCACTAATGGTTTTTAGAACAGATGTCTCTAGTGATCTGATTTGGTTTTTGGGGAAGGCACGGTGCTGAGCATCATATCCGATCATCGTTTTTTCCGACCGGACCTCGTAGTTGCGAGGGTGTGGGGTGAAATAAAAAATGAGGCGGTCACCCCGGTCCCGTTCCTCGTGCTTCCCTAAATTGAGAGCGGGTAGCGCTTTTTCTAGCCCACGTCGGATAGCCCCCACATCCCTCAGAGCTTGAGGGCGTTTGGATTGTCTGGTCAGGTGATCAAGGATAGCACGAAGGTCACGCTGGAGCCGGGGCTTCTCCGACCCCAACGTGATCAATTGTTTTTGCAGGGATTTGTACATAGCTACTCACCATTAGGCTTAATATGTCTTACCTATGCGTCCTTACAAAAAGATTCTCACCACTCGCCCCTAATAGGAAATATCATTCTTGTGGAGACTCATCGGAAAACAGTTGCTTTGAGAGGCACCACAGATTGTAGAGATGTCCGTAACTCTCAGCCCAATCAAGTCTACTCATCTCCGCATTTTTAGCTCGGGTCGTGAGGTTAACCTTGTAGCGCAGACGATACTCTCGGTACAATAGCAGCCATGCACTTTTATACCCTGTTTTCGATCCGTAAGGGACATAGCCTTGTACTATTTCATTGATCTCGTCCCGCATAGTTTTGGGAGGAACGGCTCTAGCCTCCTCAATATCTGTTTCTAGTTGAGCAAAACGGGTGGTCATCTCCTCCGCTATTTGATTCTGTGAAGTCTCCAACCGGTGCAAGCGCTCTTCCTGTACCTTGTACGCCTGTGCATACTGGACCAGAATATCTCCCGTAGAAAGTGGAGCAGATAAGGTCTCAGAGCGAAGCTGTTCTTTGAGTTCATAAAACGCTTTGACCAGCGTTACTTTAAATTTCTTTACAAGTGTAGTGTTCCGCATCATCGTAATAAGCAGGGTCGCCTGTGGTTCACTCAAGGCCGCATAAGTCACATCGCCGCCGCCGTGTTGACCTTCTAATCTTGGTCGCATTTGAAATGCGACCAAGCCAAACTCCTCTAAATCCTCCACATTCTGACGTACCAACTGAATCACAGACTTGTGCTCATAGTCCACATAATAGATGGTAAGTTTCGTCATGGTGAGTCTCCGTGGTCTGGTTTTTGAGTGTTGGGGAGGTAAAAACAAGAGAAGTAGTAAAATCTTTCTGGGATTCTTTTTTACACACCCCAGCCACTAGGGTATAAGGTAGTGTAAGAGGGAAGACGAGCTTCCCCTTATATTAGGGTATAGAGAAGCGATGTGAACTTAACTGAATCCGGAGTAATACAATGGCACAAACAGATGGCGAAAAACAAAAAGTGATGATGCGTGCTTCTATAACAAGGGACAATGCCATTCGTAGGGCAGCTATGGATCTTATGAATGATCCGGCAAACCCCATGACACTGGACGATGTGCAAGGGCTCATTGACCGGGACCCTGACACATATAATGCGCTGCGGCCACTGGTAGAAACAGAGTAATTTTAATATTCGGAGGGCCTACGACAGTAGGCCCTCCGAGGTTTTTTGACGTTGGGATAGTAGTGGTGAAAAAAGCAGTATGCGCCCTTATTCGGAAAGGCAACCTCGTATTAGGGGTCTCCAGAAAAGACGACCCTAATGACTTTGGATTGCCGGGTGGTAAAGTAGATCCCGGAGAGTTCCCTGAGAAAGCGGTGATCCGAGAGGTCTTAGAGGAGACAGGACTTCGTGTCTGTTCCGTAGGGCAAATGATTTACGAAGCGGAGAATACGGGATACCAGTGCCTCACCTATGTAGTAAACGTAGAGGGTGAGATAGACCACGACAGTGAGGCCGGTGTCGTGAAGTGGGTAGAGCCTTTTGTATTGGAGCAGGGATCCTTCGGTGAATATAACCGGGACCTTTTCAGGGCTTATCCCGTTGAGTCTATGATCTCCCAAAAACGCCAAGAGGAGATCCGCACCATTATCCAATCCCTTCGGGTTGCCGATGAGACAGGAGAGCTAGCACCTAACCTTTATGCAGATGCCCAGTATGCTCTGTTGGACCTTCTGGATAGAGTCAAAGTGACGCTCCCTCCTCCCTCTTATTTCGACGATTTCGAGTAAGATGATTTGTAATCATTTCGATAAATGGGGGGTCCTATCTATCGTTACAGGTGTGAGCAGTGAAATCCTGTTCCCACCTTATAGGATGTATTATCAGTCGAAGTATGACTACATCCATGCCAGTTGGGGTTTCAACAGCCTTGTTAGGTATGGTAGTAGATTTTATACTCTGGGGCTCGTGGTCCGGTATGATGAGTCTGTTCGATACTGGACCTCCATTTCTGGGGAATATCCTGCTGCTTCAATATGGTGCCGTGATGAATGGGCTTCTCTTTTTGGTAAAATACTGACTTCCGCCTATTGGACTCCTACTGTCTCTACGGATTATCAAGAGAGACGAGAGAAAGCATTAGCTACGATGGAGGGATGGTCAAGAGTTTGGTGGTAAATCGAAATTTCTTTTTGACGGTGCTACGTACTTGGGGTATATATTAGTAGAAGTTCGCAGTGGCCATGAATTGACGAGGCCACCATCACTACCACAAAAGGGCAGCAAAGTGATGACACACCTGATAGCAGACATATTGGCTCTTTGGGGCCTCCTGTTGAATACTGAAGCGAACGACTGCCGTCGCTTCGTAGTATTCAAACTTCCGGTCCGTCCGTCCATATGTGGCGGTGCGACGAACCGTGTGAAGGGAGTGCGGAGAGGGTGGCTACCCATAGCCATCCTCGATCTCAAAGGGTCCAAAACAACAGACCTTTAAATGTTTACCTCTAGGAAAAACTTAAAATGAAGAGAGCCCGGTTCCAGACCTGCCAGATGGGACCGGGCTCTCTTCATTTTAGGACAGCAAATGGACGAGCAGACATGTGAGTATGATCCACAAACCGACCCCCATCATCCCGATACTTATATACAATAGCATTCCAGCTCCTTGATTTAGTTCTACTACCTGTTATATAAAACAGTTATTCGCGACCACATAGGAGTTGTAATCGTTTTTCACGGAAAAACCCTTTTTATAATCCTTTTGCGACAAGAATCCTATGAATGACGGTAGTGCGGGAGAAGAGGTAGTTAAAGATATCAGAAACAAAATGCACACCATACAGAGCGCTATAGGCCACGGCAACCATTCTTATGAGGGCCAAGACCTCTCACTTGGATAGGCTCCAGCCCGTCCACTCGAAATCCAATCCGTGGTGTTTCTGTACCCAGTCCACGAATTCCGACTTGATGATTTTCTCTACCTGACGGATCCGCTCTTTGGAGACACCCCAACGGGTAGCTAACTCGGAGAGCACCAGCCCGTCTTCGGCTACCACTCGATCAAACCATATGTCTTTTCTTCTCTCACTGCTCAATCCCTTTCCATACTCGTTGAGCAGATCCAAAATAGATCGGGCTCCCATCTGAGCTACGGGGTCCGGATTTTGTTCACAAACTAGCCGATCTTTAAGGGTGCGGGTATCTCTCCCACCGGGACTAAAGGGTTTGTCCAACTCCACCGGACCCATGCGGTGTAGTAAAATGTCATGGACGATTTCGGGGGTGACACCCTCTATGAGAGCTGCAATGTCTTTGGGACTGGCCTCGTGCTTTTCTTTCAATACTTGGGCACGGGCTTTAGAGATTTTATACAACGCTTTACGGTACCCACGAGCCTTATCCACGCGAACGATGCCCATATGTTTCCAAGACTCTTGGAACATCAAAGCTCGTATCCAATACTGAGCATAGCTCGTGAATTTAGACGTCTCATCCGGGTCATATTTGGAGATAGCTTTACACAAGCCTTCGTTGCCTGCTTGGATCAAATCCATCCATGACGCATCGGACCACGAAAACTTTTTTGCTATGGAAATAACGAGACGAAGGTTTGTTTCAATGAGCTTGGCACCGGCCCTTTCATCACCCGCTTGGTACTGACGGGCCAGTTCCCTTTGCTCCTCCGCTGGTAACGGATCCAGTGTGTTTAGCTTATAGGAAGCAAACACATCTTCTACAGGTGTCTTGGTGGCGTACATTATATTACTCCATATTCATTTTAGGTCAGTACGTACCCGCTATCGTATCACGTATAGCAAGGTCTTTACAATACCTGACGAGAGTATGAGTCCCATCCTCTTCTCTTTGACAGGGGGTACCCTTTTGGGGTATAAGAATCTATGACCTACGATAAAGAAAACTACGATATTAGGTGAGCAGTGATCCGTAACTATTTCAATGAAAAACTTCTCTTAGAGCAGCTCGGTCTATCCTTTGCTCCTATGTCCTCATCCGTTATTTCTTTTGGAGTTACGGCCAGAGGTTCGGCGACGACAGGGCTGTGCCTTACATGGTTTTTCGGAGATATGGGACTGGCTTTAGAGATCGAAAAAGATGGCTCTATCGCTTATAAAACGCATGGCGGGAGTCCTAGTAGAAAAGATTGGATTACCCATTTCAAGTCCCTACTCAGTGATGGGTCGACACTACTACCTTTCAAAGAGAAGGGATATTCCTCCCTGCACCACGAGCGGGCAGGAGTTATAAGATCAGCATGGTCCTTTGTAAAGGATTTCAATGCTTACTAACCGCTTTTCTTTAGAAGCTGCCATCAAAAAAGCAACCCATGACCAGTTCCCAAGCCCTACAGGTATCCGGTCAGTATGGCAACATATTAGGATCGAGTGGGTTTTTCGAGACTTGGATTCGGAGGAGAGGGAGCCTCCCTACATGATCTTCCAGATGGACGTACCCATACCCAACAAGCACAACGATTGCTACGTCGTTTTCAATATACTGGCTTCTCCCGGCCAGCATCATGACAAAGACCTGACTCGTAGGGATTGGTTATTAGCCTTTGGGCTGTATGAATTCAAGGGATGGGGCCTTGACGCCCCACAGCCCTTGGACAAAAGACTACGAAAGGATGGCCCCCAATTAATGGAACAAGCTGTGGAGGGCCTTCGTGATTACCGAGCCCGGCATGAAGCCTTTGTAGAGCAATCATCAATCGTCATATAGCGAGGGTTCATTTTTGGTTTTTTTGGCCACAATTTTACTGGAGACCAAATTCGGCTTTTTTGATCTCCAGAAGGAAGCCGAAAAGTTAAGGCGGCGGTTCTGGAGATCCCGAGACTGGAATCTTTCCTCAGAAACAAAATTTATTTTTGACGTACCCTACCACTTGGGGTATACGTTAGTGTAGACGACGCAAACCAACTAAACACGCACTGTGGAGCACGACCATGAGTGACAAAGAGCGAAACCAACAAGTAGCCATGACCATCCTCCAGCAACTGGGAGGACAGGGCAAGCTGGCCGCCATGACGGGAGCCAATGGCTTTGTGATTCGAAATGAAGAGAGGGGCGGCATCCATTTTCGCATCAAAAACCGCAAGGGTCCCAACTACGTCAAAATCATCCTGAATGGACGGGACCTGTATGATATCGAGTTTGGCCGCATCTGGGGAACGAAATACACCGTGAAAGCAGAACACCTCGATATTTTCGCCACGATGCTCAAAGAAATTTTCGAGAAAGAAACCGGGATGTACCTGAGCCTATGAATCCTGCGCTCACCCAAATAGAGCACATCGAAAAGCTGGTATCCTTTTTCAGGACCGTTTTCGATGTGCTCTATGACCTTGAAGACCCGGCGTGCCTTTGTGACGTAGCTACTTGGGACTTTATCGAGATGGTCCGTCACCTTGCCTCCGAGCTAGATATCCAAGCGCACTGGACGAGTCCCAAGGCTTTACATGGGTACCCCGCTATCGCGGAAGACCATTGCGTTGCCCTTATAGATGATGTTATTTTTATGGACTGGACGGCCCGTCAGTATGGCACAGCCCCCTACCCTCATGTATGGGTTGCTGATGGGTCCGGGGTCCGTTTTTTGACTTTATCTCACCCTCACGGAGAA
>Ga0306901_1000439_pt1 | contig 18265 bp, 14 predicted proteins | sample AntRauMFilla3767_FD_190431 | JGI IMG/M metagenome (GOLD analysis project Ga0306901, IMG submission 190431) | Saline lake microbial communities from Rauer Islands, Antarctica - Metagenome Filla 3 #767 (v2) (version 2) | ecosystem: Environmental > Aquatic > Non-marine Saline and Alkaline > Saline ... | reverse complement strand
TCAAATCACGGCTGGTGCCGTTCTGTTCTATGGGGAGCCAATATAATTCCATGGCGCGGTTATTCAGGGTCGACAGCTCAGCGCGCAATTGATCTTTGTTTCGGCTCTGTTCAGCGGTCTCCCATTGGTCGGCTTTTATGGCTTGATATGTTAATCCCATCGATACGTGTATAAATCCAATCAATAGCAATACTACACCTGCATACCACATTATATTTTGAGAAACGTTATCGCTGGATTTAGAACCCATTCCCCACAACACCGGTCCCGCTACGAAAATCAAAATTATACTTCCCAGCATGGTCAGCCGCGCATACCAAAATGGATCGGTACCGGCTACGCCGTCACTGAAAACGTTAATTGATTGAACCGCTGAAATACCAATTGCCTGGGTAACCGTTATTGTGAAAGCAATATTAAAGTAAGCCAATGCTAATGCTGCAATTATGGCTATAAACAAGGCATTGAGCCAAGGTATGTAACTCGAATAGTTAGTTTTCTCGCTCATATTCAATGCCCTCTGTGGTTAAAATTCCTTTGGTCTGTAAGTATCCATTCTGCCCATCATAATTTTTAAATGCGGTACTTCTACCGGACACAAAGCTTGAGTATGCTACAATAACCACCGAATCGGCAGTGGCTTTTACCAGCTCAATTTTGGGTGATCGCTCTTCATCGCTCGGATAGAATTTTATCTCGGTATCATTCATCAGGGAATCGTGGTGAAACTTAAAAAGGGCACCTAAATTTGCATCGTCTTTTTCGGATGAATAGTAACTGCGCAAGGTGGTTAGCAGCATCTCGTTTATATGGTTTTTGGCAATACCGGATTCAATGACTTTCCGAATTTCGACCAAGTTTTCGCTTTGCTTGATGGATTCTTGATAACCCAGCCAGCCATGAATGCCAACAAGAACCAGCAGAATGCCGGTTGCCACCCCGGCAATATTTTTATTCGGCGCTGAATTTTTTGGTTGAAAAAAAACGTAGGTGATCAAAAAAAATAATACGGCAATCCCCGAAAGTAATAGTGATTGCCACACCTGACCGGCACCTTCCGGAATAAAAAATGCAGCCGACACCAGCAGTGCTCCGCCCAATATCCAAAAAAGTTGTTTCATGAATAAGAATTCTAATGTTGTGCCAAGGTGATTTTTTTCAACGATTTACGGAAATAATCTATCAAATATCTCCGAAAAAAAATAGTTTTTTAGGGTAATTGAATAGGAGTGAAGAAAATGGTGTGATGAACAGTTATATCTTTTCAAAAAAGTTAATTTAGGGGTACAATTTTTTTTAGCTGAATTCTGTAAAATTGCAATGATTTTTGAATTTAAAATATGTGTATATATATAAAAAAGCCCGGTTCCCCGGGCTCTTGAATTCAAATGAAAAGGAGGGGATTAATATCCGTTATCCTCTTCCATTTTATCTTTTTTCATTTTATCTGATGGAACCAGCACTTTGTTGATTATATGAATCACGCCGTTTGAGGCCTCAATATCAGCCTTGGTGATTTTGGCGTCATTGATCATTGCTGCCTTTTCCATCGTGAATTCCGCCTTGGAACCCTGCATGGTTTCCACCATCTGACCGTCTTCTAAATTGCCGGACATTACCCCACCGGAGACCACATGATTCATGAGCACCGCTTGAAGCTTTTTCTTATTTCCGGCTTTCATAAGTGTGTCAAGCTTTCCTTTTGGCAGGGCTTGAAATGCGCTGTCAGTAGGTGCAAAAACCGTGAAAGGACCTTTACCACTCAGGGTTTCTGCTAAATCAGCAGCTTTCACAGCTTTTACGAGTATGGAAAGATCATCATTGCCAGAGGCAATTTGTACGATTGTCTGATCTTTCGTCATTTCCTCATCCTTCATTTCCTTGTCTTGTGCTTGTCCGTTGAGCGGCATCATTGCAAAACATATTGCAACAGCCATTACGGATGACATTATTTTTATAAAAGATTTCATAATAATTTTTGGTTTGATTTAAATTAGTGCAAACATAATTGCTTATCACGTTATTATAGTGTGTATTTAAATCTCTGCAGTTTGTTCCGCTTTTACCAGCCTTATTATTTGTTCCTCAAGTTCGTCTTCCGTTTCCATCAGCGACGATCGCGAATTTCCTGGTAAGAGGCTTCAAGATCAATCATTGGTTCGGGGTAATCCTCACAAATCACCACACCTGTTTCGCTTTGTTCTTCTTCTGTTAAAGTCCACGGCTCATGGATATGCTGATCAGAAATTTCTTCCAGCTCGGGCAGCCAGTGTTTCACATATTCGCCGTTTTCATCATACTTCTTAGCCTGTTTTACGATGTTAAAATAGCGGTTGCGCGAATCGTGCCCGACGGTTGAATTATACATCCAATTGCCGTAGTTGCTGTACGGGTCATAATCGAGTAGCAGCGATTCAAAATATTCGGCGCCCATCCGCCAATCCAGATTCAAATTTTGGGATAAAAAACTGGCCACATTTTGGCGTCCGCGGTTGCTCATAAATCCGGATTTGTTCAGCTCCCGCATGTTGGCGTCAATAAAGGGAATGCCCGTTTGGGCGTGGGCCCATTTTTTAAAAAGCTGACGGTCGGTATTCCAGGGAACCTCTTTCTGCTGCATGCCGCCGGCCTTAAAGTAATGGGTTCCGTGCCGCAGATAAGAAAATCGAAAATAGTCGCGCCAGATGAGTTCAAAAATCATCCAGTAGGTTGATACATTGCTTTTGCGCTCGTTTTCGTATCGCTTCACCTCCCAGTAAATTTTGCGCGGTGATAAACAACCCACCGCCAGCCACGGCGAAAATTTAGATGAGTAGTCGGCGCCCAGCAGGCCATTGCGCGTATATTTATAACTTTTTAGCTGATCTTGCTGCCAAATATAATTGTTGAGCCGATTCGCCGCCGCATTTTCACCGCCCTTGAATGGCAGCACCGATCGCTCATCGGTTTGTAATTCTTCAACGCCTAAATCTGAAGCGGCAGGTATTTCGCCGGGGTCAATCTCAGCGGGCAGCTGCATTTTTTGAGGGTTTGGAAAGCACTTTCGCACCGCACTTTTCTTCTCCACCTGCTTGCGAAGGTTGGTGAACGTCTTGGGTACTTTTTCAGGCTCATACGGTATATCACCCAGATGAAAAAGACTGTGCCCCCAAAAGAAATTCGTTTCGATAGAGAGATTCTTTTTTACCGCATCTTCAATGGCCTGCTCTTCGGCGGCCGGTTCTCCGTAGCTAAAAAGCGTATCAACCGAATATTTTTCAACAAGCTCCGGAATAATTGCTTCAGGTTCCCCGGATCGTACGACCAAATTGGTATTCAATGTTTGGAGATTATCGCGCAGGTTTTGAACGCTTTCAATTAAAAACCGGCAGCGGTGGCCGCCCGTTTTAGGAAAGCCAAAGGAGGTTTCTCCAAACTGCCGGGGATCAAAACAGTAGATAGGAATTACCCGATCAAATTTTGAGGCTTTAAAGAGCGCCTCATGATCATGCACACGTAAATCATTACGAAACCAAATTAGTGCTGTTCCTTCAAAGGGGGACGAAACCAGGTACTGCTACTGAAAAAAATAAGCTGACTCCATTTTATCAGCGTTCCAAATACTCCGCCAAATCACTGATCGTCTCAATGCCAAGCTCCTCGGCCTCCTCACGGCGCATCATCAACGCATAGGTGTTATCAAACCCCAGCGGTGGCAGCCATCTTAGGTTGAATCGCTGCCGGCTTTGCTTCTTTACGTAGTTATAGACCTCATCGGCATCATTGCCCAAGCGCTGTACGGTCGGCGAATCTGCCTTCAAAAGCACGTAAAGCCCGGTACCGGTGTACTCCGGATACAGATCAATTTCGCCATTAACCAAGGCGTTGAATACAATTTGAGTACCCGCCAGCCCGGCCTGCAGCTCCGCATCGAGGGTGGTATAGTTCTCAATCAGTATGCGGTACATATGGCCCAGCGTAAACTGTTCGGTCTGCTGCTTGCCGCCAATTAAAATATCGGGTGTTCCGCTACGGGTGATGCTCGTATTTAAACCAAGGCTATCCAGAAAAGCTTTAGCCACCGTCGCTGACTGCTGCCCGCGGGAATCCACCTTATTATTGAGGGCAATCATCTGCTGCGTACTGATCTTGCCGCTTAACTTATTCAGCGCCGCGCGTAAATTCGGGTTTTGCCGAAGGGTTGATGATCGCACCAGCGGCGCCGCATCATAGGGCGGAAAATAATTATGGTCGTCTTCAAGCACTTTTAAATCAAACGCTTTGATACGTCCGTCGGTTGAGTAGCCCACAGCCACATCCACGCGACCATTTTTAAGCGCTTCGTACATGAGGGCGGCATTCATCTCAACCGTGGGCAGCTCCAAATTATATTCCGCTTCCAGACCGGGGTAGCCATCGGCCCGTTCCAAAAACTCCGGCGGTACGCCGATGCGAAACGGGGTTGACCCAAAAAACGAGCTCCCTGCCCAAAGTCCGGCTGCAAGAATTAAGATTGCCAGCGTCCATCCCAGCGGTTTGAGTAGCCGTTGCATGCGTGATTCCATGAATCCCAGCAAATTATCAAAGAAGATAGCCAGCAGCGCGGCCGGCAGGGCGCCCGCTAAAATCATAATGCTGTTATTCAGCGAAATACCGCGAAAAATGAATTCACCCAATCCGCCGGCCCCGATGAGCGCACAGAGCGTAGCAACCCCTACATTAATGACCGTAGCCGTGCGGATGCCTGCAAAAATTACCGGCATAGCCAGCGGCAATTCTACTTTAGTTAAAATTTGCCGATCCGTCATGCCCATGCCGCGTGCCGCCTCCACCACCGCGGGTTCCACTTCATCAATGCCCGCGTAGGTGTTGCGCACGATGGGAAGCAGCGCATATAAAAACAGGGCCACAATGGCGGGCACCGCCCCGATGCCCAGCAGCGGAATCATAAAGCCCAGCAGCGCAATGCTGGGAATGGTTTGAATCACCCCAACCGCACCGAGAGTAGGCCCGGCCATTCGCCGATAACGCGTACAGGCGATGGCCAGCGGCAAGCCGATAGCCACGGCTATAGCCAGCGCGGCGAAAGTGAGCCCGAGATGCTCAAGCGTTTGATCGAGCACTTCTGCCCGGTTGGCCACAAAGAAATTCCAGAGATCAATCATGCCTATCCTCTCTTAGATTACGGCGGACCTGCTGGAAGCCTTCGAGAAGGTCATCGGAATTGATTTGAGCGACCATTTCATTGTCTGAATTTACTATGTGATATTTCTCGATATCAGAACCTGATTGTTCAAAAAAGGAGTAAAACGAATCGTTAATGTAAATACAGTCATCCCCCTCTCCTGCGCTAAAGCCCGGCCTTCGGAGAGCTTCGCTTCCTCCCTGTAATCGAGATTTTCCATCTAAAACTCCTAAAATGTCACCCATTGTAACGCTCATCATTTCCAGCTGGAAGCGGTGAGTGTCGAAGAATGAGTGAACAAATTCATCAGCGGGTTGAAAAAGCAGTTCCCGTGAGGTACCAATTTGCCGGGCTTTGCCGGCGTCCATCAGGCAGATGCGATCGCAAAGCTCAAAGGCTTCAAACACATCGTGGGTAACCAGCACGATCGTTTTATCAATCTCATTTAACAGTTCTTTGAATTCCTGCCGAATGCGCTCTTTGGTAATGGGATCGAGCGCGCCAAAGGGTTCATCCATCAAAATGATGGGCGGATCGGCGGCCAGCGCCCGGGCCAGCCCCACGCGCTGCTGTTGCCCGCCGCTTAAATCAGCCGGCGACCGGTGGGCATACGCCTCCTCACCCAAGCCTACCATTTGCAGCAATTCGCGCGTTCGTTTATTGATGCGCTGATCATCCCACCCCAATAATTCAGGCGTGGTAGCAATATTTTCACGGACGGAGTAATGCGGAAATAGCCCCACATTTTGAATTACATAGCCGATGCCCCTCCGCAGCTGCTCGGGCGGTTGATTAAGAATGGATTCTCCATTGATAGAGATGCTACCTGACGTCGGTTCCTCCAAGCGGTTGATCATTTTCAGCGTGGTGGTTTTCCCGCATCCGCTGGTGCCGATAAGTCCAACTATTTCTCCTTCTTTAACCGTAAAAGAGAGACTGTCAACCGCGGTAACGGTTCCTTCGTCAAATGTTTTCGTGACGTTTTTGAGCTCAATCATGAAGGGAATCTAACAAAAGAACACGGATAAAGCAGATGAAGCGAATTTCCACAGAATATTTTTTATCGGTGATGATCAGCCCTACCCGTTATATCCGTGTTCTATTTAATCACGGTACCGGGCACAGCCCCATACTCATCTGTAAAAAGAACGATCCGATAATAACCAGCATAACAAAACCCCAGAAAAAGTATTTCCAGCTTGAACCGACTTCCTCATCTTTAGAAATATTGGGTCGGAAAAATTTCATGATTGCACGTTACTTGATTTCTATTAATAACGCATTTAAACCAATTGGCATATATTACATTTCTTTAACAAAAGCACGTTCCACCGCAGAGCAGTGGAACGAGATAATCAAAGGGAGACTACTTCATCTGCGCTAATCCGAACAATCTGTTTTATCAGCTATCAAATTATTTCTTCACCAAATACTGCAGGCTGAATAAATCATCATCGTCCGTCCAAACCTGGTCAACAGAAAACCATTCACTTACTAGTGCTTCAAAATCCTGAAGTGAATATTTGTAGGAATTCTCGGTATGGATGGTTTCTCCTTTTTTAAAGGAGATAGATTCATCCCCGATACGAACTCTTTGCTCACTCTGGCTCACTAAGTGCATTTCAATACGACCTTTTTCTTGATTATAGAAAGCGTGATGCACAAACTGATCGACTTCAAAATTGGCATTCAACTCTCGGTTCAATCGTACCAACATATTTTTGTTGAAGGCGGCCGTTACACCTTTTTTATCGTTATAAGCTGCTTCAAGAAGCTCCGGATCTTTTTTTAAATCAACCCCGATAAGCAGCCCGCCGCCGGGAACCATAAATTCAGCAAGCATTTGTAAAAAGCTTTGCGCCGTTTCGGGACGAAAATTACCAATGGTTGAGCCGGGATAAAACACCACGTAATATTCAAAAGGCGTATCAATTTCAGGCAGCTCAAAAGGTTTCGTGTAGTCGGCACATACGGGTTTAACAAGCAGGCCGGGATATTCACTGCGCAACTCTTTGACCATTCGAGCTAGGTATTCCTGCGAAATTTCAACCGGCACATACGCCGCCAGTTTCGGTATCTCGTCCAGCAATAAACGCGTTTTTTTACTGCTTCCGCTGCCCGGTTCAATAATAACCGACTCCGAACCGATGACGGCTGCAATTTCCGTGATGTTGGACGTCAATATTTTACGCTCTGTTCGCGTGGGATAATACTCCGCTTGATGCGTTATTTCTTCAAAAAGTTCGGAGCCGCGTTCATCATAAAAGAACTTGCTTGAGAGTGCCTTTTGCCGTTTCTGCAAACCGTTCAGCACTTCTTGCAGCATAGCTGTCGATGCCTTGGAGGGGGATAATTCACTCATTGATAAAGGAATTAAGTAGTTTGAGCAAGTCGGATGCCGTTGAACTGCCAGCGTGCATCGGGATAGAAAAAATTGCGGTAGGTATTGCGGATGTGAGTCTGAGATGTTGCACACGAGCCGCCGCGCAGCACATACTGACCGCACATGAACTTGCCGTTGTATTCACCCAGCGCTCCTTCCAAAGGTTCATAGCCGGGATACGCATCATACGAACTTTGGGTCCACTCCCAGACGTTGCCGTACATTTGTTTGAGGCCATCCCCCGTTTTTTCAACCGGCATGGGGTGAAAGGTTTCGTTCTCCACAAAGTTGCCCACATACGGTTGGTCGCCCGCGGCCACTTCCCATTCCACCTCGGTTGGCAAGCGCTTACCGGCCCAGCGTGCAAAAGCATCAGCTTCGTAATAACTGATATGCGTTACCGGTTCATTGAGATCCGGCTTTCGCAGACCCGAGAGCGTATAATGATACCAACCATCATCGCGCCGACACCAATACAGCGGGGCGCCCCAGTTATTTTCATTCACCGCCGCCCACCCGTCATCCAGCCAGAGCTCGGAACGGCTGTAGGCCTCATCATTCATAAACTTCATAAACTCTCGGTTGGTGATGAGACGGTCGCCCAGTTCAAAGGCTTCCAGAAATTCACGGTGGCGCGGATGCTCATTATCATAGGTAAATTCATCGCCGGCGTTTCCTATTTCGTAAATGCCTTCATCAAACGAAACCCAGTTAAGCGGGCCGGGTGAAGAACTTTCGGGCAGCTCCCGGTCACGGTACACCGGATACAGCGGATTCTGCCCAAACATAAATTTAAAATCGGTAATCATCAGCTCTTGATGCTGCTGCTCATGGTTGATGCCAATCTCAATGACCGGCCCAAATTCTTCTAATTTTTTTTCCGAAGCATGCTCCAAAAAATCCAGAATCTCCTCATTCACATATTCTCTGAATTCCATCACCTCATCAACCGTGGGGCGCGAGAGAAATCCCCGCTTGGCCCGGCCGTGCGGTTCACCCGTTTGCAGGTAATATGAGTTAAAAATATAGGCGTACTGCGGGTGCATCGACTGGTAATCATCGTAGGCTTTATCAAGCACAAAAGTCTCAAAAAACCAGCTCACGTGTGCCAGATGCCATTTAGTGGGACTGGTATTGGTCATCACCTGAATCACAAAATCTTCGGGCTCCAGCGGTCCAACAATATCTAGGCTAGCCTGACGAACTGCTTTAAATCGGTCCATTAAATGGGATCGCGAAAATCGGGCGGATAAGGATCTCTCAGTTTGGGGTAGCGTTGCTGATTTCATACCGCAATGGTTTGATTAGCAATTGAGTCGTTATTAAATACACCAACGCCCGGTGCATCGTTCAGGATTTTCTGCAGCTACTGAATTTTATAGAATTGATCGTACACATAGTCCCAAAAATCCGCCAGATTTGAACCTTTATTATGCGGGTTTTTTGAGGTCGAATCTTTCATGGCATCCAGACACGCCTTCTCTTTTGCATCGTAGTATGATTTGAGCTGATGCGAGGTAGGGTCCTCAATCATTCCCTCAAATTTTTCCTTTTTTTCTGCTTCAGTTAAATCGTCGTTTTTACCCATGTGGCAATACAATTCGTTAGTTGAATGGCAAATAACATATCTGCTCTAATAATAGATAATAACATTGAGATTGCAAAAGAAGGGACCAAAAAAGTGGGCGATGAGGGATTTGAACCCCCGACTTCCTCCTTGTAAGGGAGGCACTCTAAACCGCTGAGTTAATCGCCCGAATTTGAAGCGCAAATATACGAACATTTGAAATGGACACAAAACATTATCTGTTCATCCAAGTATGATTTATTGACCATCCTTAGGGTGCATGAATTTCTTTTGATTACCAATAAACGAAACCGCATTTTAGAGAATGCTGAAGTAAATTAAACGTATCGAACTAAAAAATTAGGCTATGGCTAAGCAGGCAGATCAAAACAACAGTGCAAGAACAGCCGTATTGGTTGAAGGCGGACGTATTCCTTTTCAACGCTCCGGCACCGGCTACCAGGATATGATGGCCTACGATTTGGGCCGCATGGTGATTGAAGGGATGCTGGCGAAATCAACTATTTCGGCCGACCAGCTCGATCGTGTGATCATGGGATGCGTTATTCAGGATATTAATACCAGTAACGTTGCTCGTGAGGCCGCCCTCGGTGCGGGTGTTCCCAACGCCGTACCGGCCCACACGGTAACCATGGCCTGCATTTCATCAAACCAGGCCGCCACAAGCGCGGTAGAAATGATCCGCTCGGGTCAGGCTGATATTATTCTGGCCGGTGGGGTAGAAACGATGTCTGATATTCCCATTCGCCTTAAAAAGGATGTGCGCCAAAAGCTGTTGGAAGCGCGCAAGTATAAGAAACCAACCGACTGGCTGAAGTTTTTCAAAGGGCTCAGCCCTTCCGATATTTTACCGGAAATTCCGGCTATTGCAGAATATTCCACCGGTGAAACCATGGGTGAAAGCTGCGATAAAATGGCCGCAAGGTTTGGTATCAGTCGGGAGGCGCAGGATGCCTACGCGCTGCGCTCGCACCAAAGTGCGTATAAAGCCACGGTGGACGGACTGCTGGACGAAGAGCTTTTGCCCGCCTCGGTGCCGCCTGATTTTGACCTTATTGAACAAGATAATACCTACCGCGAGGACACCTCGATGAAGAAGCTGGAAAAATTGAACCCGGCATTTGTAAAGCCGCACGGCACCATCACCGCCGGAAATTCATCGGCCTTTACCGACGGGGCCTCGGCGAGCCTGATCATGTCGGAAGAAAAAGCGGATCAGCTGGACATCACCCCAAAAGCGTATGTACGCGATTACACCTATGTAGCCCAGAATCCGGAAGATGAGCTGCTCCTGGGCCCCGCTTACGCCACGCCGCAGGTGTTGGACATGGCCGGCCTGCAGCTGGATGATATTGACGTGTTTGAATTTCATGAGGCCTTTGCGGGACAAATTTTAACGGTGCTCAAAGCCCTGGATTCTGATAAATTTGCGAAAGAAAATCTGGCCCGCGATTCAAAAGTGGGCGAAATTCCCATGGATAAATTTAACCTTTGGGGCGGTTCGCTTTCACTTGGCCACCCGTTTGGAGCCACCGGAACCCGGCTGCTGACCACCGCGGCCCATCGCCTGAAACACGAGGATGGAACGTTTGCGTTAGTGGCCGCTTGTGCCGCCGGCGGACAGGGGCATGCTATTATTTTGGAACGATACGCTTAATAAATCACAAAAATATGTGCTCGCGCGAGTGTCCGCTCGTGCGTAACTTAAATGATGGTACAAGCAGACGCTTGCACCAGTTGCTATTTGAACTTTGAAAATTATTCCCATGAGCTACTTATCCATCGAAGAACAAGACCAAATCCTTATTGTTACCCTCGATCAAGCCGGGGAAAAAGTCAACAAACTTGATGAACAGCTAATTGAAGAGTTCAAAGATCTGCTGCCTCAAGCCCGGGAAAAGTCGGTGAAAGGAATAGTGCTCATCAGCGGTAAAGAAGACAATTTTATTGCCGGCGCCGATGTGAAGATGTTTAAAAATAAAAAGGCGCCTGAAGAGATTGAAGCCCTGAGCCGGACGGGGAATGAACTTTTACTGAAGGTTGAACACTTCGAAAAGCCCATCGTAGTGGCTATCCACGGCGGGTGCATCGGCGGGGGAAACGAGGTGGCCATGGCGTGCCATTATCGCGTGGCCACAGAAGACTCAGCCACAAAATTCAGTCAGCCCGAAGTACAGTTGGGCCTGTTGCCGGGCGGCGGCGGAACGCAGCGCCTGCCGCAACTTATAGGGCTACAGAAATCCCTTACCTATCTGTTGACCGGCAAAAATATGTATCCGCGGCAAGCGTATAAAATGGGGCTGGTGGATGAACTCACCCATAAAGGCGCACTGCTCGATGCCGCAAAAAAAGCAGTTCATGACTTGTATGAAAGAAACAGAGAACGCAAAGGCAAGCGCGGACTGGGCGAAAAGCTGCTTGAGGGCAATGTGTTGGGCCGCAAGATAATTTTTTCGCAGGCCCGCAAACGCACCAAAAAGAAAACCAAGGGCAACATGCCGGCCCCAATGCGCATCATTGACTGCGTGCAAGAAGGCTATAAAAATGGCTTGGCAGCGGGACTCGAAGCCGAATCGGTTGGGTTTGGAGAATTGGCCGCTACGCCGCAATCGCAAGCTATGGTGAGCCTCTTTTTTGCCATGCAGCAAGCCAAGCGTAATCCCGATGCCGACCAAGTGCGCGAAGTGCAAAAGATGGGCGTCCTCGGCGCCGGACTGATGGGCGCGGGCATTGCCGACGTGAGCGTAAATAACGGTTACCGCGTGCTGCTGAAAGATCAATCAACAAAACAGGCCGCGCAGGGAGAAAAGACGATCTGGAAAAACCTCGATAAAAAGGTAAAAAAGCACATCATCTCTTCGTTTAAGCGCGACCAAACACTTAGCCGGGTAACGCCCACCGGCTCGTACGACGGATTTGGCAATGTGGACATGGTGATTGAAGCGGTCTTTGAAGATCTGGATCTGAAACAGTCCATCATTAAAGAAGTGGAAAAGCAAACGCCGGATCACTGCATCTTTGCCTCCAACACCTCTTCCCTGCCCATTCATAAAATTGCCGAGGCCTCAAAACGCCCCGAACAAGTGGTGGGCATGCACTACTTTTCGCCGGTGCAAAAGATGCCGCTCGTTGAAATTATTAAAACAGATCAAACCGCTGAATGGGTCACCGCCACTGCGCGGCAAGTGGGCATTGAACAGGGCAAACACGTGATAGTCGTCAACGACGGGCCGGGCTTTTACACCACGCGTATTCTGGCGCCCTTCATGAATGAAGCCCTCATGCTGCTGGAGGAGGGCATCTCCATTAAGCAGCTGGACCATGATATGAAGCAATTTGGCTTTCCGGTAGGGCCGGCGGCCCTTTTTGATGAGGTGGGTATTGACGTGGCCGCGCACATCACCGAAGTGCTGAACCCCATGTTTAGAGACCGCGGTATGGAGCCCAGCCAAAAACCACAGGAGCTGCTGGATGCCGGCTATAAAGGACGCAAAAATGAGACCGGATTTTATCATTACAAACAAAAGGGATCTGATAAAAAGAAAAAAGCGCCCAATAAAGAAATTTATCAATTCTTGGGCGGCAAAGAGCGCAAAAAAATGGATACCAATCAGGTGCAGAACCGCATGGCGCTGATGATGGTCAACGAAGCGGCTTTGTGCCTGCAGGATGATATTTTGCTCAACCCTACTGATGGCGACCTCGGTGCGGTGATGGGACTCGGCTTTCCGCCTTTTTTGGGCGGGCCGTTTCGGTACGTAGATCAGTTGGGTACTTCCGAAATTGTGAAACGCCTGGAAGCCCTTGAGGGGCAACACGGTCCGCGCTTCACCCCAGCGGATATTTTAAAAGAGCATGCGAAGTCAGGGGAAAAAATTCATAATGATTAATTTGAATAGAAACTTTTACTCTGCGGGAGAAACGAACGCATGTGAGCTGAATGGACGCCTGCCTATGCCGAAGCTTTTTGGAAATTGTTAGCCCTTTAATAATGGAGCCGTGCAGGCTTATCACAGCAGAGGTAACGTTTTACATTCGTTAAGATCTGTGCCTCAGAGATATTTTTCTTGCGGCTGCATTTTTTTTTCGGATATTAAAATAAATTAACATTTAGAGAGGCCTATATTAATACTTTAGGTTCTGTACCGGGGACCTTGCCAATTGCTAACAAACCAGAACTGATGATGAAAACATGTATTCCTTTTCTTCTTTTAAGTTTACTACTTATCACCTCCTGCAGCCTGCTGGACAGCAGCGATGGCAGTAGCCCGGACCTTCCCGGCAAACTTGTCTTTGCCGCCCAAGACAGCGCCGGCACTTCCCAGATTTTTACCATGAAAGCTGATGGTTCGGAGCTGCAGCAGCTCACTCATTTCGCCAAGGATGGCGATTCGGTCAACCCCGCCTGGAGCCCCGACGGGCAGCAGATTATCTTTTCTTCGTTTAAGTTTGGCACCTCCAACGGACCGGCCCTGTGGGTGATGGACGCCGACGGGGGCAACCGACAGGTGCTCTACGACGCCGAACCCGACAACCCGCACGTGCCCCCACTGCTCGGCAATCATGCCCGCTGGAGCCCCGATGGCACCAAAATTGCATTTGACCTCTGCCTGAACTGCCAGCTCTCGACCAACCTGGTCATTTATGTGTTTGATCTTGCAACCAAGCAGCGAACCCGCATTACCGAAGAACCGGCCGGCTACAAAAGCAGCTTCCCCGCCTGGAGCCCGGATGGCACACGGATCGCCTTCATAGCCAACCGGGACTATATCGGGGCCGATACGCTTCAATTCAGACAGGATTTATACGTGATGGATGCCGACGGATCAAATCAATGGAGAGTGACAGAAACCGGATATGCACGGAATCCAATATGGAATCCTGACGGTAATGCTATCACATTCAGATCCAGTAATTCGGATTTGGATTTGAGTTTGTTTCAAGCTGATATACAATCAGGGAACATTTTAAAAATTGAAGAAGATTTAAGCAAATCAATCCAACTGTTTCCAATGGCTTGGTCACCAGATAGACAAGAATTGTTAATTACTACAAGAGATCTTTCCAAGCCCCAAGAATTTTCCATGTATTTGGTTGACACAAAAAAAGATCAAACCACATTAATTCCTTTCGGTCCGGCAGAAATAAGTGGGGCCGACTGGTTTATATCCACAAATAGATAGTTATAGATTTTAAAATTTAACACCAAGAATATGCTCTACATAAAGCATAACTCATAACCATAAAATAAAAGCCCCCGCAGGCGCTCCACTCTCTGGCAAGAGAATGATGGAAGCGTTCTGCAAGGGGCTGGTGAAAAAGCCATTACATTATGAAATATTCAATAGTAATCATAGCCACATTCCTAATTATACTCACTTCCTGCAGCCTGCTGGGTAGTGATGATAGCAATAACTCTGACATCCCCGGCAAAATTGTGTTTGCGGCCAATGACAGTGCCAGCACCTACCAGATTTTTACCATGCAGGCTAACGGCTCGCAGCTGCAGCAGCTCACCGAATTGGGCCCGGAAGCTGGTGGTTATACCCCTTCCTGGAACCCGGATGGAACACAAATTATATTTTCTACCCCACTGCGCAGCAGCTCTAACGGATTCTCCCTGTATCTTATGAATGCTGACGGCAGCAACATGCGAGCCCTGCATGAGCGCGAAAACTCCCACATACCTACCCCGGGATCTAATGCACGTTGGAGTCCTGATGGGACTAAAATCGTGTTCGATCGTTGCGTGAACTGCCAAATTGGAACCAACCTGGAACTGTTTGTCTATGATTTTGAAACCGATGCGGTGATCCGCCTTACAAATAATAATACCAGCGAGAGCAACCCGTCCTGGAGCCCCGACGGGCAGCGCATTGCCTTTACCACAGACCGGGATTACTTCGACGCCGACAGCCTCCGGTTCCGCCAAGATTTGTATGTAATAGATATAGATGGTTCCAATCTGCAGCGATTAACAGAAACCGGATATGCCCGACAACCATTATGGTTTCCGGGTGGTAGTGAAATTATTTTCAGATCTACCGGATCATCTCCCGGATTGTATAAGATTAATATCATATCACAAGATATTACGATGATTAAAGAAGATTCAAATCAAAGAACACAGCTACATCCTAATGCCTGGGCTCCTGATGGCGGCCAGTTATTGATTTTTACTCGAGAGTTGGATTTTCCACGTGATAATTCTTTAAACATATTTGATTTGAGAAATAATGAGACGAAAAATATTTTTTCCAAAGCTTCATTTGATAATGCCAATCCGGTAATACAAGGCGCGGATTGGTTTATACCTATACGTAACTAATTAAAAAAGATATATACGAATATGTTTTACCATAAAGCATAACTTAACCATAAAATAAAAGCCCCCGCGGGCATTTCCAGAATCGACCAAGATAACCGGAATATACCTGCAAGGGGCTGGTGTGTAGGCTGCTCCAAAAATTGGGGCAGCTTTATACACCTCCAATATAACCAAAATAAATGGAGGTTTCACTATGAAACGACTCATCTTAACCATTGCAGTGGCAGTCTTTATGCTGTCATCCTGTGATACACCCATCAGTTCAAACAACAATCAACCCTCAACCGACCAACCCCTGTCCGAAGCGGCGGTACCCAACATCACCTACAGCCTGGATGCGGTGCAGCCCGATACATTCCGTACAGCCGCCTGGCAGCAGTTTAAAGCCCAAAACGGGGCCAAATGGCGTGTACGCTGGAATAAACACACGGGCCTGCCGGCTTCAGTCTTTTCAGGACTAAGTGAAAAAAAGTACGACGGCAACACCCGGCAAGCCGCCCGCAGGTTTCTTACTGAGCATCAACCATTATTTGGTATTGCAGACCTGAACACTTTAAAGTATGTGAAAACCAAGACCAACCGGGGCATCCGCCATGTCACTTTCAACCAAACAGTGGACGGGGTACCCGTCTATGAGGCAGAATATAAAGTGCATCTGCGCCCGAACGGTAGCGTGGACATGGCCAACGGTGATTATTATCCGAACGTACAGGTTTCTACCCGGGCGGGCATTTCTCAATCGCAGGCCCGCAGCTTTGCTGTCGCCGATATGAATATAACCGACAGCAAAGCACTGCAGATGCAGTCGGAAAAAGTGATTTACCGAGACGGGGAAAACTTTCGCTTGGCCTGGAAGCTGGTGCTGTTCCGGCCCGATCCATTTGCAGATTGGTTCTATATGATTGATGCCCAATCCGGTGAAATTCTGGAAAAGCTGAATCGCCTGACCGATGTAACCGGAGATGGAGACGTGTATCCCACCCATCCGGGCTTGTCCTCGGTTACCAACAAGCCGCTGTTTGGCCTGCTTGGAAATGGAAATCTGGATGGTACCTATGTGAACGTGGAAAATGGAAGCACCGCAAGGGCGTTTTCTTCCAGCCACAGTTTTGTGTACGCTACTACAAATACGCATTTTGATGAAGTGAGCCTGTACTACCATGTCGATAACTTCAGGAGAAACTTTATTGAAAATTTGGATGCCGCCAACCTGCTGTTTGATAAGCTGACCGCTACTGCCCATGATAATTCTACCTGCCCCAATAATGCCTGTTTCTCACCCTCCACCCAAGACATCTACTTTTCAGATGGTTATGATTTTGCCAAGGAGGATAAGGTTGTGCATCACGAATATGGGCATGCCGTTATTTATGATATCCAAAGCGGGATACAGTCCTTCAATGACGAGGAAGGGGCCATCAGTGAAGGAACGCCCGACTATTTTGCAGGTTCATTTACCGATCGGTCAAAAATTGGTGATCACGCTGTTCCGTTTGCTGAGCGGGATATGAATAATCCGGATATTACTTCATATTCTCAATATCAATCACAAGAGCCTGTAGTATCACATCTTGGAGGCCAGTTCTTCTCGTCCATTTTATGGGATTTATACAAAAACACAAATCCAACCGCTGTAAATTTTCTGGTATACGATGCGCTGTACCGTGTTACCGGCGCCCCTGACTTTGTGGGTTTCCGTGATGCCATGATTGCTGCCAGTAATGCCGCCTACGGCGGTCTTTATAACAATGCTATTCAAACGGCTTTTGGGGACAAAGGCGTTGGAGAGACGCCTCCGCCGCCCCCTCCACCGCCTTCACCTTTTACCGTCAATATTGATGGAACCCAAAACACCTATGTGGGAGCCCAGAATACCTGGACCGTGGATATTTCCGGTTCCTCCCCACCCTTCAACTACTCATGGCAAAAAAAGGATGAAGGACAATCCTTATTTTACGTAGTAGGCAACAGTTCCACCTATACCGAAACCATTAGCGGCACTGACGATTTTGTGCTTAAAATTGTGGTAACGAACGGGCAAAATGAGAGCAGCAGTGACCAAATAAGTGTCAGGGTGAATGACAATATTCCGTTTCATTAAATGGTCCAGCTTTCATCATTAGAAAACTGTAAACCTAAGAAAAGCCCCGGCATGCCGGGGCTTTTCTATTTTGGGCAAGATTTCAGCCCTGCCGGCATAACAAAAACATAAGGCCACTATTACCTAATGCAAATGACAAATCAAGTATACCAAAGTAGAATAGCGGTATGAGAACAAATAAATATTAACATAACTTCCGGCAGCAGAACGATGGCTAAAATTTAAAGGTACACAGAGCTTCCTTCAGGCTATCAACCGTGGAAAAACAGATATAAAAGAAAAAAAAGAAGGTTAGATTTTTATTTAATAGTGCTCAAAATGACTATCATAAAGAGTATTCGATCTTTCTTGAACAACGCTCTTAGATGATCGGGCTTTTTTAGAATAAAAGCTGTCTGAGAATACATTTTTATCTCCACACGATCATGAGTTTCAGCTTTGCTGATCCCGAGCTTCATCGGGGCTTTTCTTCGCGACTTTTTAAGCCCCGTTTTTGCCTGCCCCGAGACATCTGTTAGACTTACGATCTGTTGCGAATGGCAAAAATATTGTCATTTTATAAATACCAGCCGACCGGAGACAGGCTAACCGAGCCTGCAGAGTTATTCACTCTATGTCCCGAATCAGCCCCTCCGCTCGTCGGTATTATCCAAACCTAAATAGCATTCGAGTTCACAATAAAACTATGAACAGAGTCAGGT
>Ga0306901_1000437_pt1 | contig 18381 bp, 12 predicted proteins | sample AntRauMFilla3767_FD_190431 | JGI IMG/M metagenome (GOLD analysis project Ga0306901, IMG submission 190431) | Saline lake microbial communities from Rauer Islands, Antarctica - Metagenome Filla 3 #767 (v2) (version 2) | ecosystem: Environmental > Aquatic > Non-marine Saline and Alkaline > Saline ... | reverse complement strand
CTCTGCACTGAGTCAGTCAGGTCTGGGTGAAGGCGATACTGTTTCCTTTATTTCGCCCAATATTTATGCCCTGTTTGAAGCGCATTTCGGTGTACCCATGTCGGGTGCAGTGCTGAATGCCATCAATACACGTCTGGATGCCGAAACTATTTCCTTTATTCTTCAGCACGCCGAAACCAAAATCCTGTTTGTGGATCGTGAGTTTTCTGAAGTGGCCTCGCGTGCCGTGAAAATGCTGGGTGCCCAGCGTCCCCGTGTCATTGATATTGATGACCCGTACTTTGAAGGTGGTGAGTTGATCGGGGAGATGGATTATGAAGCCTTCCTGGCCACGGGTGACGAAGATTACAATTATCCAATGCCCGGTGACGAATGGGATGCCATTACCCTGAACTATACCTCCGGCACCACAGGCAATCCCAAGGGGGTGGTTTACCATCATCGTGGGGCTTACCTGAATGCGGTCTCCAATGCGGTTTCCTGGAATATGGGCGAACACCCTGTTTATCTGTGGACTTTGCCGATGTTCCACTGCAACGGCTGGTGTTTCCCCTGGACCCTGGCGGCCACTGTGGGTACCAGTGTCAGCCTGCGTCATGTGCGTGCTGATGCTATCTACGGAGCCATCAAAGAGCACCAGGTTAACCATTTCTGTGGTGCGCCGATTGTTCTGAATATGTTGAACAACGCTGAGGAAGACCTGAAAGCAGGCATCAACCACACGGTGAAGGTGATGACCGCCGGTGCTGCGCCACCTGCTTCAGTCATTGAAGGTATGGAAAACATGGGCTTCAGTGTTACTCATGTTTATGGTCTGACGGAAACCTATGGGCCTTGCGTGGTTTGTGCCTGGCATGATGAGTGGGATGAAAAGCCATCCTCTGAACGTGCGCGTCTCAAGTCCCGTCAGGGGGTGAAGTCACCCATGCAGGAAGGCTTGATGATTGCTGACCCTGAAACTCTTGAGCCGGTGCCCCAGGACGGCAAGACCATGGGTGAAATCTTTATGCGTGGCAACCTGGTGATGAAAGGTTACCTCAAGAATCCCAGAGCTACGGAAGAATCCTTTGAAGGTGGCTGGTTTCATTCCGGTGATCTGGCTGTTTGGCACCCGGATGGTTACGTGGAAATCAAGGATCGTTCCAAGGACGTGATCATTTCCGGTGGGGAAAATATTTCCTCGATTGAAGTGGAAGATGTGCTGTATCGCCACCCATCGGTTTCAGAAGCAGCCGTTGTCGCTCGCCCGGATGAAAAGTGGGGAGAAACACCTTGTGCTTTTGTTAATCTTAAGCCGGGTGCTGAAGTGACCGAAGAAGAGATCATTGCCTTTTGCCGCGACAACATGGCGAAATTCAAGGTTCCCAAGACGGTGGTTTTTGGTGAATTACCCAAAACCTCCACGGGCAAGATCCAGAAGTTTGTTTTACGTGATCAGGTTAAATCCCTGTAAGTACCGGAAGTTGAGTAGCTCCAGCCAGTCCGCCAGCTTGGCAAGGGCTGGCTTTTTTTTGGCTGGCCCTTTATAGTAATACAAACGTTTGAATTGGTGTCTGAGCTAGGAGTTTCCTATACTTCTGCCAGGACACACTTGCTACCAATAACAACAAGCTGGCGAGGGCCGATATGACAGAGATAGACCTGGGGCGTTTTGACTCCATCCTGCAGGTATTTGATGAATCCTGTAAACGTTTTGCTGACAAACCTGCATTCACCTGTATGGGTCAGATGATCACCTATGGAGATCTGGAAGAAAAAAGCCGCCATTTCGCCGCTTATCTGCAAAATCAGACGGATTTGAAAGCAGGCGATCGCATCGCTATTCAACTGCCCAATACTCTGATGTTTCCTGTAGCCGTCTTTGGTGCCCTGCGGGCTGGACTGGTGGTGGTGAACACCAACCCCCTTTATTCCGAAAGGGAGATGGAACACCAGTTCAATGATTCGGGTGCACGCGCGATCGTGGTGCTGGCCAATATGGCCCACAGTGTGGAAAATGTTTTACCTCACACGCATCTAAAGCATATTTTTGTCACTGAGCTGGGTGATCTGCATCAAGGCTTCAAGCGGATTCTAATCAACTCTGTGGTTAAATATGTCAAGAAGATGGTGCCCAGCTATCATTTGCCACACGCCATTCCCTTTCGTAAAGCCTTGCATCAGGGGCGTAAAGGCCACTGGTTGCCTCCGAAGCCTACCCTGGATGATCTGGCTGTTTTGCAATATACGGGGGGTACGACAGGTGTGGCCAAGGGTGCCATGCTGACTCATCGCAATCTGGTCGCCAATATGCTTCAGGCCAAGGCGGTGATTAATCAGGTGCTGGGTGAGGGCAATGAAACCATTGTTGCTCCTCTGCCTATGTATCATATCTATACCTTTACCGTGAATTGTATGGTGATGATGGAGCTGGGTAACCATTCATTGCTTATTACCAATCCAAGAGATCTTCCGGCTTTTGTCAAAGAACTGGAGAAAAATGAATTCACCGGTTTTGTGGGTTTGAATACTCTGTTCACGGCCTTGTGCAATCGTGATGACTTCAAGGCTCTGGATTTCAGTAAACTGAAGTTGACCATTTCCGGAGGTATGGCTCTCACCCAGGCGGCTGCCAAACGCTGGAAAGAAGTCACCGGCTGCGACATTGCTGAGGGCTATGGTCTGACGGAAACTTCTCCAGTGGCCACTTTCAACTCACCCAAGGCTATTCAGTTGGGAAGCATTGGTCAGCCGGTTCCCAGCACGGAAATCAAGGTGATTGATGATGAGGGCCGGGATTTATCCCAGGGTGAAGCGGGTGAGCTGTGTGTGCGTGGACCCCAGGTGATGAAAGGCTACTGGCAGCGTCCTGAAGAAACAGCTCAGTGTATTGATTCTGAAGGCTGGTTTCGCACCGGGGATGTTGCAGTGATTCAGGCCGATGGCTATGCCCGCATTGTTGATCGCAAAAAAGACATGATCAATGTGTCCGGTTTTAACGTCTATCCCAATGAAGTGGAAGATGAAATTGCTTCCCACCCGGATGTTTTGGAAGTGGCCGCCGTGGGAGTGGAAGATGAAAAAAGTGGCGAAGCAGTCAAGGTATTTATTGTTTCCCGCAACCCCGACTTAACAGCCAAGGAAATTCGCGACTGGTGCAAGGATCGTCTGACTGGCTACAAGCTACCCAAGATTATTGAGTTTCGTGATGAGCTACCCAAAACCAATGTTGGCAAGGTTTTGCGTCGCCAGCTAAGGGATGAAGGAAAATAACTCACCTGCCCCCGCACTTTTTTCAGAGTGCGGGGCTCGCACCTTCCACTTCTCCTGCCTCCTGTCTTTCACCACTCTTCAGTTTTAACTGACAAACTTGCGTAAAAGGGCTGTATTTTATCGAATCAAGCATTTAGTATAAAACTAAGAATAAATACTGAGTCTTGATTATGCGTTTTTTACGTTATGGATTGACTACACGAGTAGCACTTTTAACCCTGGTTTTAGTCCTGGTGCTTTTGGCAGTCATCAGCCTGGCGCTTTTGTCATTTGGTCAGTATAAAAAAACCCTGGATGAAGTGGCCGAGCATCAGGTTCACGCCCTCATGTCTGCAACCCGCCTGGTTCAGCAAGCAGAAGGGATGGTCAACGCCAGCGCTTTCTTGTTGCTGGCAGAGAATCATTTCAATCGCCGTCAGGCCGTTTTTGAAATTGAGGATCGTAAAGAATGGATGGAACGCTTAGTTGATGACTTGTCAAACTATCGTGGCAAACAAGTGGATTTCAGCCGTATCAATCAGCTTAATCAGTCACTTTTCAGCAACTTAAACAGGATCAATAATCTGGTTAAACAGAGAATTGACCAGCGTGTGGATGTTTATTTTCAGGAAGGAGTCGCCCTCAAGGATATTCAGCAACTGGAGTTGATCAATGCTGAAATTGGAGAAATGATCCGTGCCAATCATGAGCTGTCTCAAGATTTAACCGTCACTGTGGGTCAGCAAGTGAGTCATATCCGCGAAGGGATTCTATCGGAAGTGCAAGGCATGCACCAAGATATGGCCACCCGAGAGGTCTGGTTGCTTTATGCCGGTGGGTTGGCTTTCCTGGTTGTGCTGCTGATCGCTTTTTATATCAACCGTTCGGTGGTAGCGCGTGTTATTCAATTGCAGAAGGCTTTGAGCTTGGCGCATCCCAAGCCCAGAGATATTCCTGTGGCGGGTGACGATGAAATTGCCTGGATGGCGCAGTCTATTCACCGTTACGTTGATAAAATCAATGCTCATGAAAGTCATATTCTGGAAATCAATGCCGAACTGTCATTTTTGGCAACCCATGATGCTCTGACCAAGTTGTATAACCGTCATTACTTTGATCGCAAGATTAATGAAATGAGCAGTGAACCAACAAATGACTCCTTTTGTGCAGCCATGATTGATATCGACTGGTTCAAGTCAATTAATGACCGCTATGGGCATGATGTCGGTGATCGAGTGATTATTCGACTGGCTGAACACCTTCAGGCAGAGTTACCAAAAAGCGCCTTGCTGGCTCGCGTTGGTGGCGAAGAATTTGCTGTAATTTTTCAGCAAATACCTCTGGATGAAACGGCTGCTCTCTTGGAAAAGTTGCGTATCAAGCTGGCTGAACAGCCGTTGGAAGTTGAGGGGTTGTCCATTGCTGTGACAGCCAGTCTGGGGCTGGCGGGTTATTGCAAGGATGGTGATTTGATTGCCTGCCTGAAACAGGCTGATCAGGCACTTTATCAAGCAAAACGCAGAGGCCGGAATCAACTGGTTGTTCGCCGGGTTGGGAAATTCAAAGATGAATAAAAACTATATAAAAGCGGTCTGGATGATGGCATTTCTGCTGCTGTGGTCCCTGCCTTTGCTGGCCAACAAGGAGGAAGTTCGCATTGAGCTGCACCTGGAGCCACCACATCTGGATCCAACCTTGACACCGGCTGCTACCGTTGCTGAGGCAACTTATAACAATATTTACGAGGGCTTGACCCGCATCAATCGTGAGGGTGAAGTGGAACCCTTGTTGGCACAGGGCTGGGACGTTTCTGCGGATGGCTTGCGGTATGATTTTTATCTGCAGCCAGGGGTTGTCTTTCACAATCAACAGCCTTTTACTGCGGAAGTGGCTGCCTTTAGCTTGAGGAGGCTGTTGGATCCTGAGGCAGGCAACCCCCAGCATAATCTCTACTCCAGTATTCGCGAGATTAACCCGCGGGGCAGGCATCGCCTGGAATTGGTTCTGAATCGTCCCGATAACTTACTACTGTTTCGTCTGGGGCTATCCGCGGCGGTGATGGTTGAGCCCAATAGTGCCGCAACGAATAAAGAGCACCCGGCGGGCACTGGGCCTTATGAATTTATTGCTTGGAAAGCTGGCGAGGCTCTGAAACTTCAGGCTTTTCCCAACTACTGGCATGACCAGCCTGAAATTCGTCGGGCCAGTCTCACCTTTACCAGCAATCGTATTGAGCTGGAGGCCAGCCTGACTGATGGTGAGGTGGACTTTTACCCGGATATCAGCCCTATGGCTTCTGTGAAACGCTTGGCTGACAGGGCAGACTATCAGATCAACGATGGGGTAACCGAAGGGCAAACCCTGCTGGTGTTTAACCATGCCCACCCTGCTTTATCCGATTTGCAGGTACGCAGGGCTATCAATCATGCGGTGGATAAGCGTCGCCTCCTGAAAATTTTTCCCAAAGCTTCGCCGACTTTGATTGGCAGCCATTTTTCGCCTATGCATCCTGCTTATGTTGATTTGGTAGACTTTTACCCATATGACCCTGACAAGGCCCGCAAGCTTCTTAAAGAGGCCGGTTACGCCAGAGGTTTAAAGTTGAACTTTAAGGTGCCGCCGCCCCTCTATGCACAGCAACTGAGCCTCTATTTGATGGATGACCTGGAAGCAGTGGGTATTCAAGTGGAACTGCAGCGTATCAGCTGGACTGACTGGCTTCAGGAGGTCTTTCAGGATAAAGACTATGATTTAACCATCATTGCTCATGTGGAGCCTCTGGATATGGATATCTATGCTCGGGAGGATTACTACTTTAACTTTCAGAATGAAACCTTCCGAAAGTTGTGGCAGCAGATAGAAACGACTCAGGATGAAGCTGCTCGAAACCAGCTGTTTGCCCAGGCCCAGTATCACCTTGCCGAACAGGCGGCCCAGGTTTTTTTGCATATCAAGCCGCAACAGTCGATTCACAAGGTGGGATTGAAAGGCTTTTGGCAGAATGCACCCATTCCCGCAGTAGTAATTTCGGAGCTTTACTGGGATAAGTGAATTCAGGCTTTTTGGCTGTAGAGTTAATTGCTTTATACTGCCTGATTTTCAATTGAGTGTAAGCTGTTATGCCCAAGCCGGATCAGGCTCTTTCCCCACAAAAACTTCTTGAATCCTGTCTTTTCAAAGATCGTCATCGCCTGCAAAAACGCTGGCAGGCTGCGCGTAAGAAAAGTGCGGAGCAACAGCAGCAGGTTAAAGAGGAAATCCTGGCCTCAGTCGCTCAGGTGGAAGCACGCCGGGCAGTCTGGCCCCGGATTGACTACCCGGATCTGCCTGTCAGTGAACAGCGCGAATCCATTCAAAAGGCTCTGGCAGAAAACCAGGTCGTGGTGGTGGCCGGGGAAACCGGTTCGGGTAAAACCACCCAGTTGCCCAAGATCTGCCTGGAAATGGGTCTGGGTGCCCAGGGTTTGATCGGGCATACCCAGCCACGACGCCTGGCGGCCCGCTCAGTGGCACAACGTCTGGCTGAAGAATTGTATTTGCCTCTGGGTCAGCAGGTAGGTTATCAGGTGAGATTTGAAGATCACCAGACACCGACCACCCTGGTCAAGCTGATGACCGATGGTATTTTGCTGGCCGAGACGCAAAAAGATCCTTTTCTTAATCGCTATCAAGTCATCATTATTGATGAAGCCCATGAGCGCAGCCTGAATATTGATTTTTTGTTGGGCTATCTCAAGCGGCTTCTGCCTAAGCGTCCTGACCTTAAGTTAGTGATTACTTCGGCAACCATTGATGTTGAACGCTTTTCCAAACATTTTGGTCGCTGCCCGATAATTGAAGTCTCCGGTCGCACCTACCCGGTGGAAACCCTTTATCGCCCCTTGTTGAGTGATGATCCTGAGTCTGAAGACCTGACCCAGCAGGAAGGCATTCTGGAAGCCCTGGAGGAAATTCATACTCTGGAGCGCCAGAAAGGCTGGTTGCATGGCCCGCGTGACGTGCTGGTGTTCCTGCCAGGCGAGCGGGAAATCCGTGAGGTGGCGCACTTGATTCGCCGCCAGCAGGGCTCTGGCCGTTTTCGGGATACGGAGGTTTTGCCGCTTTACGCCCGCTTGCCTGCTGCCGAACAGCAAAGGGTTTTTCAGTCCCACACAGGTCGTCGGGTGGTTTTGACCACCAATGTGGCCGAAACCTCTTTGACGGTTCCCGGCATCCGTTATGTGATTGATCCGGGCACAGCCAGGGTGAGTCGTTATAGCTACCGGGCCGGGGTGCAGCGTCTACCGATTGAGCAGGTTTCCCAGGCCAGTGCCAATCAGCGGGCCGGGCGCTGTGGGCGGATTGCCGAAGGCCTGTGTATTCGTCTCTACAGTGAAGAGGACTTTCTCAGTCGCCCGGAATTCACCGAACCGGAAATCCGTCGCACCAATCTGGCTGCAGTCATTTTGCAGATGCTTTCTCTGCGCTTGGGTGCCGTGGAAGACTTCCCCTTTGTAGAACCGCCAGATAGTCGTTTTATCAAGGATGGCTTTCGGCTCCTGTTTGAGCTGGGGGCAGTGGACAAGAAAAACCAGCTGACTGGCTTGGGTCGCAAGCTGGCGCGTTTGCCGGTTGATCCCCGGCTGGCCCGAATGCTGTTGGAAGCTGGGCAACGCCAGTGTGTCAGTGAAGCTCTGATCATTATTGCCGCTTTGAATATTCAGGATCCCCGGGAAAGACCGGCCGATCATCAGCAGGCCGCGGATCAGGCGCATGCTCAGTGGAAAGATCCGGACTCGGATTTTCTGGCTCTGGTGAATTTATGGAAGCACTACGAGGATCTGCGCCAGGAGGTCTCAGCCAACCAATTGCGTAAGCAGTGCAAGAAACTGTTTCTCTCTTACATGCGCATGCGGGAATGGCGGGATACTCACCGGCAATTAAAACTCTTGGCCCGCGAGCTGGGTCTGAAAGAAAACTCTGAACCTGCAGGCTATGCCTCTTTGCACCAGGCGCTTTTGTCGGGTCTGCTTTCCAATATTGGTTTTCTGCAGGAAAACAAGGAATACCTGGGGGCTCGCAATCGCAAGTTTTTCATCCATCCCGGCTCCAAGGCAGGCAAGAAAACCCCAAAGTGGATGATGGCTGCGGAACTGGTGGAAACCAGCAAGCTGTTTGCCCGTATGGTGGCGAAAATTGATCCCCGCTGGGCTGAGCCTTTGGCCAGTCACCTGGTCAAACACAACCACTCCGATCCCCACTGGGAAAAGAAGGCAGCCCGTGTGGCTGTTCTGGAAAAGGTTACCCTGTTCGGCTTGCCCCTGGTTACCGGACGCAAGGTAGATTTTGGCAAGATTAACCCCCAAGAAGCTCGGGAGATTTTTATTCGCTCAGCTCTGGTGGAAGGGGATTATCAGACCCGGGCACCCTTTATGGCGCACAATCAGGCGCTACTGGATGAAGTCCAGGTACTGGAAGACAAGGCCCGAAAAAAAGATATTCTGGTGGATGACCAGGTGCTGTTTGATTTCTATGACAGCCGGATTCCTGAAGACATCAACAAGGGCGCCAGTTTTGAAAGCTGGCGTAAAAAAGCCGAAGCCAAAGACCCTCAGCTACTGTTTTTAACCCGGGAAGACCTGCTGGCAAGAACCGCAGAGGAAGTGACCGGAGAGGCCTACCCGGATACGTTGGCCTGGCAGGGTGTGGAATGGCAGCTCAGCTATAACTTTGCACCAGGCGAAGAAGATGATGGCGTCAGTATTACGGTTCCTGTGGCCATGCTCGGCCAGCTGCCCGAAGGTCGCTTGGAATGGCTGGTTCCTGGCCTTCTGGAGGAAAAATGTCTGGCCTTGATGCGAGGTTTGCCCAAAGCCGTCCGTAAAAACTTTGTGCCCCTGCCGGATTATGTCCGAGCCGCTCTGGAAGCCTTGGTGCCAGATGACCTGCCTTTGGGCAAGGCTCTGGGTTTGTTTTTGTACAAAATCACCGGCACCCAGGTGGAGGAAAAGCTCTGGAGTCAGGTGGATTTGCCGCCCCACTTGCAGATCAATTTCAAGGTGGTAACAGCTAAAGGCAAGTTGCTGGGGCAGGGACGTAACCTGGAAATACTGCGTGAAAGATTCTCGCAGCAAATGCAGGCCGATACCCAGGCTTTGGATGCAGGACAATTGCAGGTGACCGGCCAGACTGACTGGACCTTTTCGGAACTGCCTGAGCGTCTCGAACAGGTTCAAGCAGGCGTCAAGCTTCAGGCCTTTCCTGCCCTGGTGGATGAAGGCAAAACAGTGGGGGTTACTCTGGTGGATTCACCGGAAAAAGCCCGGATGGCTACAGAAAAAGGGTTGGTGCGCCTGGCTCGTCTGAGTCTGCCACAAAAAGAAAAATACCTGCAAACCCAGTTGCCAGGCCTGAAAAATCTGGAACTGCTTTATGCCAAAATCGGTAGCCGTCAGCAGCTTTGGGATGATCTTCTGGATGCCAGCCTACGTGATGCTTTTCTGCAAGGTAATGCTGATGAATGGCCCCGAAGCAGTACAGAGTTTACTCGTTGGCTTGATCAATACCAAAGCCAGTGGGTGCCTAGGGCTACAGAAAAACTGCAGCTGGCCGAAAAGGCTTTGCAGGCTCAAGTGCCTTTGGCCGCCGAACTCAAGGGTAAGATGAACCTGGCATTGGCTTTGACCTATCAGGATGCCAAGCGTCAGTTGGGTCGCTTGTTTTATCCGGGGTTCATCTGGGATGCGGGAAGCTGGCTGGAACACTACCCACGTTACCTTCAGGCCATTGCCATGCGCCTGGAAAAAGCGCCCCGAGATCCGCTGAAAGACCAGCGTAATGCTGAAGAAGTGGAAGCCTGGTGGCAGCGTTGGGAAGCCCGTTACCAGCAGTTGCTTCCCAAAGGTGAAATCACCCGGGAACTGTTGGATTTTCGCTGGCTGCTGGAAGAGTATCGGGTTTCACTTTATGCTCAGCAGTTGGGAACCAGTCAAGTGGTGTCGGCCAAGCGTTTGCAGAGCCATTGGAAGCAGATGGTCTCTGACTGACCGGTTTATTGCCAGACCTTAACATGGGATAATGCTGCCACTGAGCTATGGAGCTAGGATATAAGAATGACTGCATCCCGCATTTCAATTATTGAAGAACGCATCAATCTGCCGGTGGCAAATCAGCAGTTTGCTCAGCTGGTGCGTATTTATCCGGCCCAAGCACCGGGTAGAGCGGTATTTATGCTGCATGGGCTCATGGATGATGCGACTTGCTTTCATAATCCCCAAACCCGAACCGGCTTGGCCTATGTGTTGGCCAGAGCCGGCTATGATGTCTATCTGGGCGAACTCAGATCCCGGCGCATGCAGGGTGAAGTTTTGAAAGAAAACCCCTTCGGAGTTGAAGAAGCTCTGACAGAAGATTTACCCAGACTTTTGGATGCTGTGGACAAAAGAGCCAATCCCGGTGGCCAGATCTGGATCGGACAGGGTTTTGGCAGCCTGCTTCTGAGCAGTTATCTGGCACGCAACCCCAAGATGTTGAGCCAACTTCTGGGTATGGTGCACTTCAGCCCTTTTCGTGAATCCCAGGCAGCTGGCCGTATAAAGCATTTTTGGATCAAATGGTTGCACTTGCGGGGCGTTAAAGTGATTACCCGCTTTTTGGGCTATGTGCCAGCGGTCAAGTTGAAACTGGGGCGCTGCAACGAAAGCCAGCAATTTTATCTGGATGCCTTGAATTGGCTGGACTCCCCCTGGGTTTCTCCACAGGGTTTTGATTACTCGGCCGCAGTCAAGTCACTTGACTGGCCACCCAGCTTATATTTTGCCAGCCTTTACCAGTCCTGGCGGGCCAGTGATGCCGATGCCCGGGCTTTTATGTTTGATCTTGGTGCGCATAATGGGCGACTGGTCAAACTGGGGCGCAGAGTGGGTAATCAGCAAAACTACAAACGTTCCCAGCTCTGTCTGGATCAGGCTGCAGAGCAGGATTATTTTCCTTTGTTACTGGATTGGCTGGCTGATCTGGTGGCATCCCAGCCAGCCAATGCTGAGCCTCAATAACTCCATTTTTAAGAAGGCGCCTTATGAAATCTGTTTACATCACCGGGACAGGTCTATTTACCCCCGAACAAAGTATTTCCAATGCTGAATTGGTTGCTGCTTTCAATACCTGGGCAGAAAACTGGAATCAAGAGCAGGCTGAAGCCATAGAAGCAGGTGAAATGACGGCCCAGGCGCTGTCCAGTGTGGAGTTTATTGAAAAAGCATCAGGCATTAAAAGCCGCTATGTCATGGATAAACAGGGCATTTTGGATCCTAATAGGATGAAGCCCTTTTTGCCCGAAAGACCCAATGATCAGCCCAGTATTCAGGCAGAAATGGCTGTTAAGGCTGCCAGGCAAGCCTTGCAGCAAGCTGATCTTCAGGGTGAGCAAATTGATATGGTAATTCTGGCTTGCTCCAACCCTCAGCGTGCTTATCCCGCGGTAGCGATTGAGGTGCAGCAGCTACTGGGTGCAGGTGGTTTTGCTTATGATATGAATGTAGCCTGTTCCAGTGCCACCTTTGGTATCCAGGCTGCCTGCAATGCTATTCAAAGTGGTCAGGCGCAACGGGTGCTGATGGTCAACCCGGAAATTTGCAGTGCCCACCTGAATTTTTGTGACCGTGATAGCCATTTTATTTTTGGGGATGCCTGCACTGCGGTCATTCTGGAAGCTGAGGACGTTGCAGCCAATACACAAGATGCTTTTGAAGTTTTTTCCAGCAAGCTGATGACTCGTTTCTCCAACAACATCCGTAATAACGCTGGCTTTCTGAACCGTTGTGATGAAACAGGCCTGGACAAAAAGGATAAGCTTTTTGTGCAGGAAGGCCGCAAGGTTTTCAAAGAGGTTTGCCCTTTGGTGGCAGAAATGATCAGCGAACAGCTGGCGGCCAACAACCTTAAGGCTGAGGATGTGGATCGTCTGTGGTTACACCAGGCGAACCTGAATATGAATCAACTGATTGCCCGCCGTGTTTTGGGGCGTGATGCCACTGCAGAAGAGGCCCCGGTTATTCTGGATCGTTATGCCAACACCAGTTCTGCAGGTTCAATCATTGCATTTCATTTGCACAGGGATGACCTGCAGGCGGGTGCCACCGGCGTTATTTGTTCATTCGGAGCAGGCTATTCGGCAGGTTGTCTGCTGGTCAGGAAGCTGGCCTGAAACTAGGGAGTGGTTGATGAAGCAGGTTTTATGGCTGGTCTTATTACTGGCCCTGGCTGGCTGTGGCAGTCAGCAGCAACGACCTGATGGAAACAGGGCAGACTTTTTTGTTGACAATGCCGGGAGTCAGCACCCTCAGGATCCTTTTGAAACCTGGAACCGCAAGGTTTTTGCTTTCAATGAGACTGTGGATGGTTGGGTCATCAAACCTGTTGCCGAGGGCTATAAAGCGATTACGCCCAGATTTCTGCGCAAAGGGGTGCGAAATTTTTTCAGTAATCTGGATGAAATCTCCCAAGCCGGCAATAATCTGCTTCAGGGCAAACCTCTGGCGGCCGGGAAAGATGCTGTTCGCTTTACCCTGAACTCAACCCTGGGTTTGGTCGGTCTTCTGGATGTGGCTACCCCACTTGGGTTGGAGCGTAGCCAGGAAGATTTTGGGCAGACACTGAATACCTGGAAAGTTCCCCAGGGGCCTTATCTGGTTTTGCCAATTATGGGAGGGCAGACCCTGACGCATGCTCTTGCCACTCCTGTTGATTACCGTCTGAACCCTATGGCTTACATTGAACACCCTTATATTGCATACAGTCTCTGGGGTCTTTATGGTTTGCAGTTGCGTGCTGATCTTTTGGATGCTGAAAGCCTGATTTCAGGTGATCGTTATTCATTTATTCGTGATGCCTACCTGCAAAGGCGCACCTACCTGATCAAGGATGGACAAATGGATTCGGATCCTTTTCTGGATGATGATTTTGATGATATGGATTTTGATGATGCCTTCTCAGACTAAAGAAGCCTTAAAAAAGTGTCAGTTGGCTTGCTTTCAGGTGTCAGGCGGATTACCGTTTGAATTAACTAAGATTATTGCTAAGGCGAGCAGCATAGATTGAGGCGCATATGAGCAAATCTCAGCAGGAAGCAGCCTTGACGTATCAGCAGAAGTTGGAGCAGGAGAATGCTGACTTGAAGACTGCTTTGGCAATGCTGCGTCAGGATCAGCAGGCGGGCTACCATGTACAACAGTCTTTACTGCCTGCCAATCCAACCTTTCTGGATGGTTATCGCCTGGATTACTGGTTGCAACCTTCACTGTATCTGTCTGGTGATTTTGTCGATTGCTGGCCTATTTCCGACCATCAACTTCTTTTCTATTTGGCCGATGTCTCGGGGCATGGAGCTTCTTCGGCTTTTGTGACTATACTCATTAAGTATTTGCTGGGAAAATACAGTGAAGAAGAAGGATTCAGTCCGGCCAGTCTCTGTGCAAGAGTCAACGAAGAACTGGTTGCCGGTGAGCTGGATAAACATCTGACCCTGGTTCTGGGTTGCCTGGATACCAGAAAACAGGTTTTAACCTATGCGCTTGGGGCGCATCTGCCAGCTCCACTTTTGATTGATCAGCAAGGCCAGGTGCAGGAACTGGGTGGGAGTGGTATGCCCATAGGGCTTTTTCCCGGTGCCCAATATCAGGATTACACCTGCAGCTTTCCGGATCGGGGGCGCCTGTGTGTTGCCAGTGACGGTATTCTGGAACTGATGCCAGGCCAGGGACTGGAAGAGCGCCAAAAGCAGTGGCAAAAAAGTGTTGCTGAAACGCGTGGCGACATACAGGGATTACTGCAGAGCCTGTCAGTCGAGCAGGGTGACTGGCCGGATGATATAACCTTAATGACACTAACCGGTTGTTGATATGCAAACAGGCAAGCTTTTAGCGGCCAAATCAAAGAATACCTATTTGTTGAAGCTGGTGGGTGACGTTCGTCTGACCCTCTGCTGTACGCTGGATCAGTTATTTGAGCAGGTATTTGCTGACAAGGAAATTGAAAGCATTGTCATCGACTTGTCTCAGGCTGATAATCTTGACAGCACAACTCTGGGTTTGCTGGCAAAGATAGCCGTTAAGGCTTCAGTAGCCGGTTTGAATCAGCCGAGTATTATTTCTTCCAATTCAGATATAACTCTACTGTTGGAGTCGATGGGGTTTCGCCAGTATTTCATTATTATGGATCAGCCGGTGACAACACCTGAAGAACTCAGGGAAGTGGCTCAACTGGCAGGTAGTGAAGAGCATATTCGAACTCAGGTCCTGGATGCCCACCGTACCCTGATGTCCATGAATGAGCACAACAAGGAAGCTTTTAAAAGTGTGGTGCAGGCATTGGAAGATTGCCCGCACCCTTCCTCCATTTAACGACAGTTTTTTTCAACCTGAGCTTCCAGCTTCTCCAGATCAACAATGAAACGCCGGATGCCATCAGCCAGTTTTTCCGTGGCCATGGCATCATCATTGAGTGCCAGCCGGAATTCAGCCTCAGTTAAAGCTGCTTCCCTGTCTTGGGGTTGTTGCTGTGGTGACAGTTGACATTCCAGATGCTTGGAGTCGGCTTCCAGTTCGGCCAACAGCTTGGGAGAGATGGTCAGGCGGTCACAACCAGCCAGAGCTTCAATTTCTCCCAGGTTGCGAAAACTGGCCCCCATAATAATGGTTTTATAGCCTCTTTCCTTATAATAGCGATAAATCCTCTGGACTGACTGGACACCGGGGTCTTTCTGACCGGTGTAATCTGCTTCGGGGTTTTGAGCTTTATACCAGTCCAGAATACGCCCGACAAAAGGTGAAATCAGCGTGACTCCGGCATCGGCACAGGCACGAGCCTGGGCAAAACCAAAAAGCAGGGTCAGGTTGCAGCGGATGCCTTCTTTTTCTAACTGCTCTGCGGCTTTAATGCCTTCCCAGGTCGAGGCCAGTTTGATCAGAATACGTTCAGGATCACCGCCCGCTTTTTGGATGCCGGCAATCATTTGACGTGCTCTTTCCAGGCTGGCTTGTGTATCAAAAGACGTTCTAGCATCCACTTCGACTGACACATAGCCGGGAACCTGCTGTTGTACCTGACAGGCCAGTAGGGCTGCAAAGCTATCATAAACACTGATTTGTTTCTCCTGAGCCTCCTGCCAGGCTTGCTGTAGCAAGGGCTGATAGGCAGGCAGTTCCAAGGCCTGGAGAAGCAGTGAAGGGTTGGTGGTGGCATCCGTGGGCTGATAACGGCGAATAGCATCCAGGTCACCAGTATCGGCAACCACCAGGGTCATTTGTTTGAGTTGTTCAAGTTTGTTGCTCACTGAGAGTCTCCTTTGTTTTCAAACATCTAAACAGAGACGGTGAAAACGAGCAATACTGCTTCCTGCTAAGGTGCAACTAAATCCAGGGCTTGACGGATCACATCGGCATTCCGGTTGGGCAAGTGGGCATTTTCACTGAGATGACGACGGAATTTGCGCGCCCCGGGAACGCCCTGAAAGACACCCATCAAGGGTTTGGTCAGAGCATTGAGGCGAACCCCAAGTGTCAGTTGCTCTTCGACGTAGGGTAGGTAAGCCTTCACGGCCTGATGGGCGGTGATAATCGGGCTGTCCAGCCCGTACAGCTGCTGATCAACCTGTGCAGCCAGCATGGGGTTGTCCCACAAAGCACGCCCCAGCATCACTGAATCCATGTGTTGCAGTTGATCCTGGCAGGCCTGGAGGGTTTTGATGCCACCATTGATAGCCAGGGTTAGCTCAGGGTGTTGCTGCTTGAGACGATGCACGCGAGGGTAATTCAGTGGTGGAACATCGCGGTTCTGTTTGGGTGAAAGGCCTTGTAACCAAGCCTTGCGGGCATGCAGGATGAAAATCCGGCAGCCCGCTTCCTTGAGAATAACTATGAATTTTTCCAGATCCTCATCTTCATCCTGGTCATCAATACCAATTCGGCACTTGATGCTGACCGGCCTGTCTGTGGCTGCCTGCATGGCTTGAAAACAGCTAGCCACTCTTTCCGGGTAAGCCATCAGGCAGGCTCCAATCATATTGTTCTGAACACGATCACTGGGGCAGCCGACATTCAGGTTGATTTCATCATAGCCCCAAAGGCCTGCTTTCTCGGTACAAAGAGCCAGATCCGCGGGATCACTGCCTCCCAGTTGCAGGGCAACCGGGTGCTCTGCCTCCGAGAAATCAAGAAAACGCTCGGGATCTTTGCCATGCAGGATTGCGCCAGTAGTCACCATCTCGGTATAGAGCAGTGCTTGTTTGCTGAGCAGACGCAGAAAAAAGCGGAAATGCCGATCAGTGACGTCCAGCATGGGAGCAAGAGAAAATAAAGGATAGGACATGGATTGGGGTGGCCGCTTAAAACGGTTAGTTTAACTGAAAACCACACGATAAAAAAATAGCGACCCTGCAGGGGGCACAGGGCCGCTCAGGTGAGCAAGTTCGTAGGGCCAGCTTCCATGTTGACCGCAAACGATTCGAGGTGATAACAGACAAAGACCTCGGTAAACCGAAGTTTGATTCTGCAATACCCCTCCTGGGCTGTGAAGGTGGCGTAGTGTCGCAGTGTTTTCCAGGCTGCGTTTAATCCCCGGATCTCTTATACTGGCGGCTTGTTTTTTCAGCGTAAACCCATCGCGAGTTTAAAGGTAAGTTTTCATGCCAGTACGTACCCGGATTGCCCCGTCACCCACAGGTGACCCTCATGTCGGCACTGCTTATATTGCTTTGTTCAACCTGTGTTTTGCACGCCAGCACCAGGGCCAGTTTATCCTTCGCATAGAGGATACGGATCAGCAACGTTCCACCCCTGAATCTGAGCAGCAGATTTTTGATTCCTTGCGCTGGCTGGGACTGGACTGGGATGAAGGGCCGGATGTGGGAGGCAAGTTTGGTCCCTATCGCCAGAGTGAACGCAAACATCTTTACCAGCAGTATGCTGATGAGCTGTTGGCCAAGGGTAAGGCATTCAAATGTTATCGTACTCCCGAAGAGTTGGATGAATTGCGTCGTGAGCGCCAACTGGCCGGCAAGGCAACCGCACTGAAACCTTCTGATCTCTATTTGCCGGAAGAAGAGCTCAGCAAGCGGGCGGCGGCTGATGCGCCTTATGTGATACGCATGCTGGTGCCGGAAGAAGAGGGCGTCTGCGTCATTGAAGACCTACTACGTGGCCCGATGGAGCTGGACTGGAGCATGGTGGATGCCCAGATCCTGGTGAAGTCTGATGGGATGCCAACTTACCACCTCGCCAATGTGGTGGATGACCACCTGATGGCAATCACCCATGTACTGCGCGGTGAAGAGTGGATCAACTCGGCCCCTAAGCATAAACTCCTCTATGAGTACTTTGGCTGGGACATGCCAGTGCTTTGTCACCTGCCCCTACTGCGCAATCCTGATAAATCCAAGCTTTCCAAGCGCAAAAACCCCACGTCGATTCGTTATTATGAACGCATGGGTTTTCTTCCCGAGGCTGTGATTAACTATCTGGGGCGAATGGGTTGGTCGATGCCGGATGAACAGGAAAAATTCAGTCTTGAAGAAATGATTGCTCATTTTGACATTCAGCGTGTGTCCCTGGGTGGCCCTGTTTTTGATGTCGATAAACTGAGCTGGCTCAATGGTCTCTATCTGCGGGAGCTGGATGACGAAACTTACCTGCAAAAACTATTGAGTTGGGCTTTTAATAGCGACTACGTGCGTCAGATTATTCCCCAGGTCAAGCCGCGGGCAGAAACCCTGTCGGATATTGCCCCCCTGGCGGCTTATTTCTTCAGTGGTATGCCCAATATCAGTAAAGAGGATTTTGCGCAGTTGAAATGGCCGGAAGACGTGGATCTGGCTGAGCAATTGCAGTTTCTGGTCTGGGAAGCGGACATTTTGAGAGACTGGAACAAGGAGGCGCTGATGACATCCATCAAGACACTCAGCCAAGCGGCAGGGATGAAAATGAAGGACTACCTACAGCCCGTGTTTCTGTCCATTGCCGGTAGCACCAGCTCAACCTCGGTATTGGACGCCATGGTGATTCTGGGGCCAGAAATCAGCCGTGCACGCTTGCGCTTTGCCTTGAATCTGTTGACCGATGGTAAGGGCTTTGGCAAGAAGCAGGCCAAGAAGCTGGAGAAAAAGTACCAGCAGCTACT
>Ga0306901_1000433_pt1 | contig 18454 bp, 21 predicted proteins | sample AntRauMFilla3767_FD_190431 | JGI IMG/M metagenome (GOLD analysis project Ga0306901, IMG submission 190431) | Saline lake microbial communities from Rauer Islands, Antarctica - Metagenome Filla 3 #767 (v2) (version 2) | ecosystem: Environmental > Aquatic > Non-marine Saline and Alkaline > Saline ... | reverse complement strand
GAGACTGCTCGGCGTGCTAGGTGGATCGCCTTCTCAGTAAAACGGAGAATCTGCGACTTCGGGAGGGTCTTCATCTCATGGAATTACACGACAAACATGTAAATCTTCAAGGATTTCAACAGAGCCCAGTATTTGCAATCACCAAACATACACAAGGTGAGGGTGTTTCTTTTACTCTTATTTGGCTCTAATATATTCCATCAGGTCCATCTCTTGTGTCTCAGCGAGTTCTCGCCGGATGTCTGTTCGGTCCCACCCAAGCGGCGAAAGGACGCTTTCGACAGCGCGGACGAGTTGCGTCTCATAGTACGACGGATCATACGTCTCGATATCCTCGTGAGTAAGCACAACGCGATCTCGCGAGGATTTCTCGTCGTCGACAACTACGTATTCAATGTCTTGTCCTAGATGAACGCTAAGGTCGTGATCACGAGCACGCTTCAGGGCCGCCACGTTCTGGGTGTTCTGCGTGTATCCTTCCAACGGCTTCGAGACACGGTTCTGTTCGACAAGCTGGTCGACAGCCACCTCACCAGCATGGAGTTTCGCAATAGCTCGTTTGAGACAGCCGAGAACTGCCTCCGGAGATCGTGTTTCGTCGAGGCGGTCGAGACACTCTCGCTGGACGTCTTCGACGAACGACGGCGTCGACCGCTGTCGAGCCTCTATTCCCCGTAGTTTGAACTCGTCTTCACTAGCGACCTTTCCGAAGTACTTCGTTAACGCGCCAGCGGTACTCTCGCGCTGTGGGACGAATGCGACCCAATCGTAGTGGGCTTCGTGTTCGAGTCTGATTTCGACTGACTCAGTGATCTCATTAGCAAGTTCATTGAGGTCCTCCCGTTGACTGTCGTCGACGTCGGGATCGGGAGTCACCCAGATCGAGTCGACGATGCCGTGGACAACACGCCACCCACCTACTTCGAGCTGCTGTTTCGCCGTCAACAGGATCTCACGAGCAAACGCATTGATTGCCTCGTGGCATTCGATCCGCCCAAACTTTGCGTTGGAGAACCCTTGGTAGCCAAAGCAGGCGACGAGAATCCACTTCAGGGCACCCGACCGGCCTTCGAGTTCTGCGAGTCGCTCTTGATCGGGCTCGTCTTGCTGCTGTTCCTGCTCGTCTTGCTGCTGTTCCTGCTCGTCTTGCTGCTGTTCCTGACGGATTGTAGCCTTGATCTCATCACGAGCATCAATGATCGGCTGGAGGACGTCGACAAGGTACCCCTGTTCATCGCAGATCGAATAGCCGAGTCCAGAAACATCATCGCGGTCACGATGGCATTTACACCGAATCACATCAGGCGAGACGTTTCGCGTACAGATGATGTTTGGATACAGACTTGAAAAGTCGAGTTCATGAACATCCTCGTGGAGCCCGACCTCTGGTGCGAAAATGAATCCCCCACGGTCGGCATCGTGGAGCGTTCCCATTGGTTTGTAGAACTCGTGTCTCCAGGAGTTCCATGGGACCAATACGCCGCGGTCATGGGCTTCACAGATCTGAATCGCGGTGAGAACGTTCCCGATCGATGCCCACGCGAGTTCCTGAACGGGCTTTTTCGACCGTGAGACGAGATCGAGAACACCGTCAAGGTTCGTTTCGCCGTAGAAGAACGTGTTTGACTCGTCGATGATTGCTCTTCCTGGTACGTTGTATCGGGCCGGCGAGTGGCCCACACGCCCATAACTCGAATACGTCGACTGGCTGGCGAGCTGCTGATAGTCGACATCGGGCCATCGGCTCAGCGAAAACTCGTCGACGCCAGCATTCGTGGCCATCTCGTGCAGCGTGGGGATGATCTGACTTGTTGAACAGACGAGGATGTCGGGATCGCGCTCGTCGACTGCCGCCTGTACAGCTGCCAGAATGTCTTCTGTCGACCCTGCAATTGTTTCGCCGTCGACGGACAGCTCTGTGTAGGCATCGCCAGTTGTCTCGGTTACGGGGACGCTAAGCCGGAGTGTCGACAACTCACTGGCTGGGGTTGGATCGATATCGTTCTCTAAACAATAGCGAAACTCCCGCGAGAAGTCGACGTTGAAGCAGGCAAGATCTCCGATTGGGTATTCCGATAGTTGCCGTGCTTGACGAGCAAGGGGGGTGACCCGGTTGACGTGGTTGACGTCGACGGCGAGAACCTCCTCTTCATCGCGACGGAATCCTGGCCGGCGAGAAACAACCTCAGTTGTGACGACATCTGGGTGATTCTCATAGATCCTCAGAAGTTTCGTGAGATCAATATCGTCGTCGGGTGAGCGCGAGGCAACGTAGAAACGTGGTGTGTAGTCGTTGTGCTCGGTTACGACTGCGTCGTCGACCGTCGCTTCCCATTCGAGAACACGACCGTCATCTAGGAAGTCGACTGTGAACGACATTGTCTACGTATATCCTCTAGGCATACTTTCCTAGAGTAGTGATGTCTGGATAACCTGAGGCGTGTTGTTTCCGTGTTTCTGAGATATAGTCCAAGTAGTACTCCGACGGCCGATTTCATAGGATTTCAGAGAACCGTGTGTTAACCAACAACCAGCAGGAATTGACCAGTTTGTTGGTTAAGATGGTCAATGGTAGCTTACGGTCTCTCGGTGATGAATCCAATGCCGTCTAAAGTAATATAGTACTGTACGAAAATATCTATGTTACTCCACATTGTATGTGTTCCAATGCCTGATACACCCCCTCCAGAACCGTTTGCTGATGTTAATGAGGAAGTCGTCGAAGAATGGAAGCAGGAGACGAGTCCGTATACTCGCATCAGAGAGGTCATTAGTCACGTCTACACGCCAGAATCCGTTGCTTCCATCGCTACACGGGCACACGTTTCGGAAAAGACTACCAGAAAGCATCTCAATACGCTCGCTGACGACGGGTTTGTCTCAACACAACCCGGTGACCATGGTGCGACACTATATGCTCGATCTTCAGAATCGCTTGTCGTTGAGCAGGCAACGGATATCCTTGAGGAGCTGTCTGTAGCAGAACTGCGTGAGCGTGTTTCGCAACTCCGGTCGACCATCCGAGAGTTCCAAGAGAAATACGATGCCGAGTCACCCGAAGAGTTGTCGGTCAAAGCTGCCGATGAGACTCTCACAACACAACGCGTCGATCACGACCAAGTCGACGCTGATCTGCTTGAATGGAAAACGACTCGTCGTAATCTCGCGTTCGCAAACGCTGCGCTTTCGATCTCAACTGCTCAGCGATTCATATGCGACGAGAACGTATCAAACTCGGAAATGAGTGCATCTCGATAGATTCGATGGTGGATAGTGATTATTCCCACAGCGTCTCGATACGCTTCCTTACATATTCCAAGACGGTTCGACAGACGTCTCGATGATCGTTCGGCCACTGAGCGTCTTCCGCATCGCTACGCGTGGCAGCTGGTGGCCGATGAAAGTGTGCTCGTGAGTTGTGCGTGTTTGGATGCCGATCCCATCGACATTTCCACGTACTGTCTCGGTGGTCCTCTTGATAGTGGAGATTGAAGTCTTCGTTTCGGTACCAGCGGATCTCAAAGCGGGCAGATATCTCTCCAGGATAGTATTCGCCAGATAGCTCAACCCGGAGGTATAGGTTGTCTTCTTCAATGATCTCTGCAGCGTCGACCATCCGGCTCCCAGCGAACCGCGACTGCATTTGCTCCAACACTGACCGATCTATCGGCGCAGGACTCGCGCCGTCACCCACTGGCACCATCGTCAGCTGTGTGATGATGCCGCCGAACTGGCAGACTTTCTCCGAGCGTGTTCATGAAGGCGGCGCTCCTCGATAGCGGTGGCCCAATCTCCGAGATCTATGTAGACATCGTCGATCTGCTCAGGGTCGAACTCAAGAACGTCGACCTCGGCGGGTGAGTCGGCATTGTATTCCTCGCGGTATGTCTCAATCTGGTCGGTCAGCTCTGAGACACGAGTTTGCAACTCATCAACCGTGTTATTCAACGTCAGCTCATTTACCCGTCGCCACTCGAAGTAGTCGTCGTTTCGCTGGTACCTGACTGGCCGCCCGTCGTGACGGATGACGATACCAAGGTCAACGTAGAATGATAGATGTGTCCGCGCAGACTCTTCCGAACAGTCCGCTTGGTCGGCGATCTCAGCAGCTGTCATCGGTTCCCGAGCATGCAACACCGCCCCGTATACGCGTTGTTTTGTGTCCTCGTCTTCGAACGGCCTATCGAACGGCGGTGGACCGTTTCGGCGGTGATCTGCCATGTTCCTTCTAAGGGACTTAGACTACATATTTCTTTCTACAGCCAAAATATATGGCTAAATTCTAGCTTCGCCCACGACTGATCACTATATCACTCTGGGACTGTCGGTTTCCAATACTGTATATACTGCCACCAGAATAGTGCTGATCGTACTAGTATGGCAGTCCTGGATGATCTCTCCGGCTTCGAATTCGAGGATGTGATCGAGGATGTCTTCCGGAATCTCGGGTACGAAAACGTCCGGCAAGCGACCCGGACAGCCGACGAGGGACGAGATATCTTGATGGAAGAAGTTGTCGACGGGACGCGCCGGGCTGTCGTCGTCGAGTGCAAGCACACCGATTCAGTCGGTCGACCGGTCGTCCAGAAACTCCACTCTGCCATTGCGACGTTCGATTTTGATGGTCCGAAACGCGGTATGGTCGTGACGACTGGTCGGTTCACCGGGCCAGCACAGGAGTATGCCGACAGGCTCCGACAGAACGACGATCCGCATCAGATCGAACTCACCGATGGCCAGGACCTCCGGCGGATCGCCGACGAGATCGGCCTCGATCTCTATAATGGTCGCATCGAGATCCTCTGTGACGAGACGCTTCGGCCATATGATCCGGCAGCGCCCATCGAAGCACCAGTCAAAGAGGCCTTCCGTGATATCGAAAACATCGAGGGCGCAGATATTACGGAACCGCACTCACAGGTCACGTTTAATCCAATTGTCTCGGTCACTGCCGACACGAATGCGGTATTCGAGACCTCTGTAGGGGTTATCCACCGAATTAATGAGCGAACCAACTTTGTCGTTCACGCCGGTCGCGGTCATCCGACAGTAGCCGATGATGCCGTCGCAACTTTGGTCAGGGAGAATCGTCACACGACGGTCGACCTCGATATTGAGCGGTTTCAGGAGGTCTTCGACGAGGTCACAGATCAGCGGTTCGGCCAGACCGAAACCGAATACAAAGAGTGGGCAGTCGACCGGCTCCAGGAGTACCACACGACGACGGTGACCTACACCGGCGGCAACAACGTGACCTACAACAAGACCTGTGAGCCGAATCTGTCGGATATCTCGATCCAGTCGATTGAGCCAGTCTACCTTCCTGAGGTTCGGCAGACGACGCACCTCAAGGAGTACACCTATCCCTACGAGTACTACGCCGCAGGCCCCTCTCGGGTTACGATTGAGGACGGTATCCATCGCTGCGTCCACTGTGAGACACACGGCGTCGACGAATCCTACACGTACTGCGCGAACTGTGGGGCTGTTGCGTGTGGGAGCCACATTAAGACCGAACGGCTGACTGATGAGCCAGTCTGTACGGGCTGTGCGATCACCGACCGGTTCGCGCTCAAGACGAAATACTTCTACAACGAAGAGAATCTCGAATCCTTCCGTGCTGAGTACGCTGAAATGCCGTTTTATAAGAAAGCTATGGAGAACCAGCTGTTAGCTGGAGGCAGCGTGGTCACGACGCTTTTGATCGTCGTCGGTTTGCTCATTATTGGTGGCATTATTTGATCGGTGGAGCCTCTCGACCCTCTGACCAGAGCTATTACGGTCAGTTTTTGGGTCGTGGGGCAGTCTCGTATCGGATGATATCGTCTGTCTTTTCTATCCGATCGTAGATTTCTCGGAGCGTATCCTGTGCCCGGAGTAGCTTGTGTTCTTTGAGGAATTCTCGCCCACTATCGCTGATCCCGTAGAATGTGTACGGAAGATCGTTTTGACGTCGGTCTTTCGGCAAGGTAACCTGTTCGAGGATATCGGCATCAACCAACTGCTCAAGGTGTTGCCGAATCGTGGTTTGACTCTTGCTTGGATTGACGTAGTCGAGTTCTTTCAACGTCGGCAATTCCGAGGGATGTCCAAGAATGTCTTGGAGAAGCGCAAATCGTGTCTCCTGGGTAACGACGTTGAGTCGATTCCGGACGGATTCGAGCTCATGCGCCGGGTGATCAGATGTACTCATTACTTTTCTGTTTGAGTGGTGTGCTCAAAAGCATTTCGCCCAAATACGAATTGGTCGCAAGCGAATCGGTACACAATGAGGTCGACACATTGAAGCCAGCTACCTGAGTTGTCTCGTTTATATGAGTGAGGGTCAAGTCACCGTTGCTGAACTCGCTGAGAAGGCTGACAAGTATCTTCATGACACCTCACTCACACCAGAGGAGTACGAAGCACTCAAGCAGGGTATTGCTGAACTCTCTCCAATTTTCTCAGCTGAGACGGCCTATTTTGTCCTTGGTAGCTATGGACGACCTGAAATCAGACGTCTTCAGTTGGTGAAAGATCGTCTCAATCGACAGCCAGGTGCGTATGCGTTTTTGATGGTCGACATCCGGAGTGAGTGGACGAATACCTACCTCAAATTTCGACTACTCGCCGATTATACGGATATGATCGTAGGTGTCGCTGAGCATTCTCAAGGAGGATTCCTGGTTGAACAGGGCTACTTCACAGCACTCGATGAGTATTTCGAAAAAACACACGTATTCAAACGCGAATACGAAACGCTCGATCTGGAACACATCGATACCGGGGTCACGAGTGAGAATCCCTACAGTGGAATGCAGACATCTATTTTCGAGATGTTGGACGATGGCGGGCGATTATGTCGATGGGCTACAGAAGACGACCTCGTCGAGTGTGTTAATAGGCTTTGTTGAAACCCTTTTCCCGTTGATATGCACTCATCGCGTCGTTTCCTCGGTGTGATCGTCGGCTCGGCCCGCGTCAATCTGCTCGTTGAGACGGTGTTCGAGTTCCTCAAGCCGTTCTTCGTGTTTATCGAGTCGACTCTCTTGTTCGAGATCGATACTGAGCAGTGCGGGCAATAGCGGGTTCTGGTGGTTCATTAGCCCGCTGGCATCGGCGTGTTCCCGCGCGTAGACGAACAACTGATCAAACCGTGGTTGGTCACGTCGACGGAGTGCTCGCCGGAAGTCCTGCCAGCGCTCTTCGATAGCTCGTAGCACGTCCCGATACGTTGGATTCGTTCGTCCCATCGCTATCTTCCTCCAGGACCACCCGCGGTCCACGCATCAAGCAGGGGATTTGCCGCCATCGAGGTCGTCTCACCGGAAGCTGTGAGGCCAGTACCCACACTGTCGGGAGTCAACGGCGCGGTCGCCGGTTCCACCCCGATCTGCGCAGCGCGGGCATTGAGCAGCTGCCTCCAGTAGGCGAGCGTTGTCTGGTAGTATGCACCGTCGTCGACGGGATAGATGAGGGTCTCGAAGTCGTCGCCGACAATCCGTGGCCCCATTCGGGTTTGCTCGCACTGGAGGTGGTGATCGGCCGCCGTGTCGACCGGAGTCGTGAACGCGTCGCGCTTACTGCGGGTGACGAGAACGGGGACATCGTAGCCATCGGCGTAGGTCGTCAAGCGGGCAAGTGTCCTCGCCTGAAGCGTTTCTGCGTGTGTCTCCCCGAGGGTGTCGTCAGCGCGGTACTGTGCGTCGACGGCCGGAACGACGATAAGCGAGGGGGTGTGCGAGGTGGAGTCGTCGTCACGCTCTGTGGACTGTCGGTCCCGCTGTCTAGTGTCAGCAGTTGATTCTTGGATGGACTGATTCACTGCCGCCGGAAGGTCACAGACCGCCCCGTAATGTTGGTAGGCAGTGAAGCCGCGTGCGACATGGATGCGGTTAAGCAGGCGCTGACTGGGCGCGATCTGGGCGAGTGTAGTCGTCGTCGCGTGGCCATTTGCGTCGACCCAAAAGGCGGGCCCGTTGCGGAGTAGTAGATGATCGAGGACGAGCGACTGAAGAATTGGGACCCCTCGACTGCCGTCGACATCCAGGAGCGTGATACCGGCCTCAAGCGATGGGAGTAGGAACTCGTCGACTGCAGACTCCGCGTCGTTGACGAGGTCCTGATTGTGGTCTGATCCACGAGTTGGCCGACTCACTGACAGCTGCTTGGATGGCGATGTTGACCTCGGCCGTGATTTCTCAAACATACCTAGTAGGTCGACGAAGAGCAACATAATCCGAAGTGTGCCACTTCCATATTTCAGGAGTGGTGCTGAGAGGCGACGACCCTGGTTTCTTCTATGGATTTTCTTTGGTGATTGAGCGTTTCCAGAATCTATTCAGGTGTGTTCAACATGCTTAACCAACAAAAAGGCTTATTTGCTCTTTTGTTGGTTAAGACCGGTGATTGTTATACTGCGAGCGCAGGTAGTTCAAATCAAGTGCAGAGCAGTGAATATATAATGTCCACATCATCACTGTGACTTCATAAATCAGTTCCCAGAAATATGTCTGTATGCGTCTCGGAGGAAAATAGTGCCGAAAACAATTGAAAAAATCCCAATAGATGATGGTAATAATCCGGACAACAGTACAAACAGTGGTATACTGCTAGCAAGAAGGAAAATACCTAATAATGCTGGCACTGCTGTAGAATGTGCATTAATAAATTCGTTTGAATCAGTAGTTTCGACAGATGTATGTGAATCTCTATTGGTCCCCTGATCAATAGCATTGGAATTTGATTCTGGATTGTTTTGTTGTTCTGTATTTTCCCCAGTTTCCTCTATAGTTTCTTTAACTTCACTCTTAATATCCCACCAAACGTCTACTGGGATATGTGTTGGGCGATTATTTGGTAGCTCACAGTCGATCCAGTGAGTAATATGCTCGTTCTTATTTCCATTTATTTTAGTACCACAGTTATTACAATCGGTTGTTAATTCAACTTCATCTTTAGTTGCAGTATCAGATGAAGAATTATTTTCAATAGAGATCCCTGCTTCTTTTTGATGAAACTGAATTCGTGGGTCATGACTGAAGCTGTCTTCAGATTCGGTAGAATTGCTATTAGTTATATTCTTACTACCTGTCAAAGGGTCATCTATGGACATAAGAACTACATTTCTGTTCTCTGCCACAGCCATTGCTTCTGACGTAAATGCGCTTGTAGTGATAAGAATAGCACGATCAATATCTGGTCGTGATAATAACCCAGAAGTCTTTTGAACAGCAGAACTACCTACAGAATTCCCTTTCGAGTAATGTTTTGCCTGGATCGCATACCGCATACCCTTTTTTTCTGCAAATAGATCAACACCTCTATCATTGGATTGGGTGGTGCGAGAGGTTTCGAACCCTCCCTGCTCAAATGTGTGTTGTAGAAACCTCTCGAATTCGATTCCATCCATATCTCTAGATATATTATCAATGCGTATATATCACCGTACTCTAAGTGCAGGACCTTAGCTCAATTCTATGACGGGCTTCTAAGTGTAGCACTTAGCTCGAACCCACAGCGAGGGCTCTCAACAGAATAGACAGACGAAAATTAGACCTTGTCTGCAATATCTTCCTGTGTATGAACCATGACCGCTCCATGCCCGAAAACCGACACACGACATTGAGCGCTGGTCGACGGGGATTGTCGATTTAGTCGAGCAGCGGGACGGCCACTGTGTCGTCACTGTCATCGACGAGGACAACGAACCCGTAGAATTGGTTATCACACTCGCTATTCGGGATTTGTTCCTCAGTCGGTTGGATATCCATAACGGGGAGTCACCAGTAGGTGAGCGCGTTTGGTACCGGAAACACGGTGGCTGAAGACAGGCCAGCTGCTTAGTTTGTCTTTCTCTCCACCTCTTGGTTTCCTGGAAGTGACCCAAATGGGTTTTTGTACTGATCGTTCCTCCCTGAACATGGATGGTCGATGCTGATCTCTCGCAGGCAGTGGATGTCGACCTCGATAGTGACGATGTCGTCACCGTCGAGACGTTGAATGACGAAATTGCTGATCTAATCGACGAGCAGACTGATCTGAACCACGACTACGTTGTCGGCGATGTATCTGGGTGCCGCGACTCGAATGGCCACGTCCACTTCGATCTAGTATTCGAGGATGCCTCGATCCACTGCGTTCTGTTCGGCTTCCGGCGAAGCCAGACAACTGTTGAGCCCGAAGCAGAGATGCAGGTCGCAGTTCGAGGTGAGTTGTCATTCTACGAGCCACAGGGCTCCTGTTCGATCCTCGTGACCGATATTGTCGACATGGGCGAGAGCGATTACAGCCAAATCTATGCGGAGAACAAGCAACTCCTCGCCGAGGATGGCCTGCTTGCTGACGAGCGAAAACAGCGTCTCCCGGAACTTCCGGAAACTATTGGGCTTGTCACATCAGCAGACAGCGATGCACGGGTAGATGCAGTCACCGCCCTCCACAGTCGCTACCCTGATGTCGACATCAAAGTTCAGCACGCGAGCGTCCAGGGTCCAGATGCCCTCCAAGAGTTGATGAGTGGTGTGGCCACTCTCGACGAGGACGCGACGGTCGACGTAATCGTTGTAACCCGAGGCGGCGGTGCGGATAAGACACTCCGCGTATTCAACGAGACGCCCATTTGTCGTGTGATCGCGAACACCGACACCCCAACGGCGGTCGGCATCGGCCACGAGGACGACCGAACACTCGCCGACGAGGTCGCCGATCATCGGTTCATGACGCCGACCCACGCTGGCGAGATCGTCCCTGAGCGTGCCGCTTTGGAACGGGAGTTCGAGCAATTGTCGACGACGCTCAATACAGCCTATCAAACGACGGTCGTGAACCAGCTCACTGCCCATGCTACTGATCTGGACAACGCCTACCAGTCGACTGTCACGGCCCGTCTCCAGGAGTTGGGAGCCTCTCTCGATCACGCTACTGAGCGGCATATCGAGGCCGAACTGTTGAGTTTGGAGAGTCGGCTCAACACGGCGTATCAGACACTCCAGCAAGAGAAAGAACACGAAGACGAACTCGAAGCAACTGTCGAGGAAGTGCGCGATGAAGCGGAGACAGAGGCCCAAGCGCAAATCGAAGCGACACGACGACGCTACCGTCTCGTGATCGTGGGGCTCGTATTGCTCGTCCTCATACTCGCTGCGCTGTACATTCTTTGACCATGACACAGGAAACACCAATCAGCGACAAGGTGGATCGCATCGAAACTATCGTCGAGACACTCGAAAACGGCGATGTCTCACTCGAAGAAGCCGAGGAACTTCACGAAGAGGGACAGACGCTGCTCGAAGCACTGCAGGACGATCTCGACATCGGTGATGGCACAGTCATCGAACAGTGATCAGACGTCTCTCCAGCCGGCTGTGAGCTTCTCTCTTCAGAGTAAACCGTGTAGCTAGTCAGTCGACGGCGAGGTCCCGTTCGTGATGAGTGTATATTTTCGGTCTCGACTGGTTCCTTCTGCCTCCAAGAGATTGTACTGGGTCATCTTCGAGAGGTAGGTTCGAATAGTCCGTTTCGTCCGCGGCTCGTCGACCCGTTCCGTGTACTGATCGTGGATTTCGGCTGGGCCCAACGGTCCCTGTTCACGGATAATTTCGTAGACAACCCGCTGGTGTGGAGTGAGCGAATCAAGGCTCTTCTGTCTGATTTGGGCGCGGGCGTCTTCGGCGGCCTCCTGCAGCATCTCGCCTGTGATCTCCTCGTTGTTTTCGCGGTCGGCCTTGCCCGCAGCCGTTCGGAGAATACCGATGGCGAGTCGAGCATCACCAGCAGCCGCATCAGCGATGCAGTAGAGTTGATCCTCGGTGACGGCGTCCTGTTCGAGCCCCCACCGCACACGGGCTCGCAGAATATCATAGAGCTGCTCGTCGTGGTATTTGTCCATCCGGACGTGCTCGCTGGATCGGAGCCGACTTACCAGCCGGTCGTCGACTTGACTGAACAGCTCCTCTTCTTTGTTGGCGATACAGATCACTGCGAACTGCGGGAGACTATGGAGATCATAGATGACACTGGGGTCTTCGAGCTGGTCGGCTTCATCCAGGATTACCACGGTTCGTGACTCATTGTACTGTTGGAGGCGGTCGATGAGCTCGTCGTGCGGCGTCGACTGCCGGTGAATGTCGATGGTCCTCCCGATGTCATCGAGGATCTGGTAGAGGGTTCGAAATCTGGTGTGGTTTCGCCAGCAGTTGACGTATGTTGCCTCGACATCGAGGGCCTCTTCGCGGAGCCGTTCGGTGACGAACTTGGACACGCAGGTCTTGCCTGCACCGCTGGGACCGGTCACAACTGCGGTGTCGGCGGGCTCATCGCTGGTAATCGGTTTGAGGACACTGGAGAGATGATTGACCTCCGGATCACGATGCTCGACTTCTTGGGGAATGAACCCAGCACGGAGAACGCGAGCATCACGAATCATTTCGTTATAGGACTGATTCTACGTCAGTCGTATAAGGGTGATTGGGTCGTTTCCGGAAACAATCCGGTTTGTATGTAGTCAAGCACTCTACTTGACGTCTTCAAGAAGGATTCATCCTCTCTGTTGCTGTTTGTTAGATCACTGTTTCCGGAAAGACACTACTTCCAGAATTGGATTCCGCCTCTCTCAGCCGTTGTTGATTAGTGTGGCCTCAACGGTGAACTGCTAGATATAAGTGATAAATAACCTGTACGGTGGATCTGGCAGATCACGATTGAAGAGCCAATAGACTGCGCTATCTAAAAGTTCGAGAAGCTCACCTGTGCAACGCCGTACTCAGCCGATGTGCTACTTTCTTTGACAACCTCGCCGTCTTGAAGGATCTGGATCGTGAGCTCGTCGGAGCTGTCATCCTGCTTTTGTGCATTTGCCGAGATGATATCTGGACTGCCATCTATCTCTATTGTATCTGACCCTGAGCCCTGCACAGACCTACTTGACCCACCAGAAGCGATACTTCCCTGCCATTCACCGCTATATGAAATTTTGACTTGGTACGTTAGTTCAGATTCGGATTCAGATTGAGACCCAGACTGAGAGTCAGAGTCACCACTGCTATTGGATATACCGTCTTCTGATGTAACCTGTGCAACTCCGTACGATGCAGACGTACTTTGTCTTGCTATAATTTCGCCATCTTGCAGTATCTCTACAGTCAACGTGCCTGACCCATCGTCTTGTTTTTGTGCGTTTGCTGAGACAATAAACGGATCGCCGCCTACATCAAACGTCTCTGTACCCGACCCATCAACCGTTCGTGATGATCCATCGCCAGCGATAGACCCGCTCCATTCCCCATCATAGCTAATCCTAACTTGATAAGAACTGTCAGAACTACCGTTATCCGAGCTAGAACCATCTGATTCAGTTTCTGAATTGCTTTCAGTGTCTGTCGATCCGTCATCAGAGCTGGAAGAGTCGCTTGTATCTTCACTAGCTTGTTCGTCAGGATCGCCACTACAACCGGCTATTGCGGTTACGGTAAGTGTGCTTGCAACTGCCAAGAATTTTCTACGGTCCATGTGACAATGAGTGTTATTATTTGCAATAAACATATTGGTAATGAAATTTAGTTGAAGGATAAGTTAGTGCGGCTTCAACCGTGAACTGCTAGATATGTGTGGTAGAAGATTTGTACGGTGAACCTAGTAGATCTCGATTGAATACCCATTAGGTTCGACCCTCAATTATAAATATCATACCGGATCGAGTGCTGCCCATGTCCAGCTACGAATCTACTATAGTCCGCCGACTTATTGAGGAACACGAGCCGATCGAAGATATTGAATTGAACTTTCGCTTGGTCGACGAAGGCATCGACCCCCACGATGCCATCATTCTCGAAGATATCCTCGAAGAACAGGGCCGGATCGAATACGATCCAGAGACTCGCTGTTTTTCGACAATCACCGACTCTGAGTAAATCACTCAATGTTGTACGAGGCAATTTCGGTAGTCTCACAGCGTGGACATTCCGAAATCTCTTCGTGAACGCTATAGCCACAGTTACGGCATTCACAGAGGAGCTGGTGAGGCGATGTTCGAAGAACCGATCGAAGTCGGCTGAGTTTACTGAGCATTTGATTGAGGGTCAGTGACTTCACCGCAGTCTGGACATTCTGCCCAGTGTCGGGATTCATCGTTGGATGTCTGATATCGAATGATCACGTGGTCGGTACGGATTGTAGATCCACAGAACTGACACTTTCCAAGAGTCGGATTGCGTGATTCTGTGGTCATACGTTAGGTCTCTGTATTTGCCACAGGGAATTGGGGAATGGTGTGACAGGGGTTCGAAGGCTACCTTGTGAAGGGAGGTAACACCTCGTTTCCCATCTATACCTACCAAAGATGTGCATATATAATTTATCAGACCGGAGTGAAAGTAGTCAGCGTGGTGAAAAACTGTAGCTGAATCCGTTGAGTACGCAAGGAAAGCCGTCTACTCAATCCGAGATGATCGACGATCTATTGTTTCGCTTCGTGAATATCTCGATGAGAGTGATTTGTATAGGTGACAGTTGACCCCTGTCCCACTGAATACTGGGTGCGCGCGAGTATGATCAGTGTGGCAAGGGATACTGGAATGGGCGCATATCGGAGATTCTACCTGCAAATTCAGATTTCCTATCCTATTCAGCTCTGATTGCAGAAAAGGTTCAAAATCGGATTATAAAGTATCTAAAGAGATCTGAAGCTTCCATAAAATGTTGTGAGGGAAATCATTTCACGTCTGAAGAGTCTGAATCTGCCCGAATGCTCGTCGTATTATATTGGGATACAGCTTCTGGATGCAATCAGACGGTGACCACCTGATGTCGAACATTACACCAAATTATGAACAGAACACGAGCGCAGTGACGAACTGGGCTGCAGATGTCGCACAGCAGGGAACGCTCGCGCTCAGAGCAACCGTTCGAGGAATGAGCTTCTGGGCGGCAATCCTGCTGCCGTTGGTCTACCTGCCACTCCTCTCGGGTGGCTTGGGCTCACAGACCGGCTTGATCGTCATGGGCCTGCTCGGACTGCATCTGATCGCACTGTTCGTCGGACACAACCACACCCACTCCAACCAATGAGCGCCTCAACACAGCCTGACACCTCGACCAGCGACTCCGAAGCAAAAGATGAGCGACTCGCCAACTATCTTCGATCCCGTGTCGAAGATGGAGAGCTGTATTTCAAAAGCAAGTTCATCGCCGAGGATGTCAGCCTCTCGTCGAAGGAGATCGGCGCGCTGATCGTCAAGCTTCAGGACTCGGTCGACGACCTCTCAATAGAGCGCTGGTCGTACACCGGGGCGACCACTTGGCGTGTCGAGCAGACCAGCTAACGGCGTCGTCACCGTCGACCCACCACCACTCCTTTGACCCAATTGCTCCCTAGCACCAGCAGTATCTCGCTGACAGCGAGACGGAGTCGACCTCCTATAGAGGCCCTTTCCGACTAGTTTGGCTGACTCACTGTTTGCATGGGGTAGTGAGTGAATCCTCACGCCGTATTTCTGGGACCGTGTTAACCAATAGTTGGCAGCAGGCTCCGCATATTGTTGGTTAACGACTTAGTTTCATCGTCGACCCAATCGACTGATTCATCCCGTCGACTTCCGATACCCACGTATGCGACGAACTCGATTGGTGGCCCTCGTTGGCGTCGTTCTGTTGGTTGTCCTCGCTGGGTGTACTGGCAGTCCTGTTGATGAGCCTGCGACACCTAAGGAATCTACTACCGAGTCGACCGAACCCACCACGACGCCCGACGCCGTCGACGGTGAGTCGGTCACCGTCACTGTCACACGTGTGATCGACGGCGACACCATGGAAATTGAGTATGCCAATGGAACCGAGGATACGGTCCGGTTGCTCGGCGTCGACACGCCTGAGACCACGCTTTCGCGGGTCTCTCCAGACGAATTCACGGGCATCCCCGATACCACCGAAGGGCGCGATCACCTCTTCAATTGGGGCGAGCGAGCGACTACACTCGCTGAGGACGAACTGGAAGGAACGCAGGTCCAGATGGTCTTCGATCCAGACTCAGACAGACGCGGCTACTTTGGTCGACTCTTGGTGTATCTCTACGTCGACGGTGAGCATTTCAACGAGCGACTGCTGGCAGAGGGCTACGCCCGGATGTATGACAGTCAGTTCTCGCTGCGCAAAAAATTTGCAGCAGTCGAGCAAGAAGCCGAAGCTAGCAACGTCGGACTGTGGGAGTTCCAGGACTCCGATACAAAGTCGGAAACAGACAGCGACAGCAGCGACACTGAAATCCCACCACTGCCGCCAGATGGTGACTACAACTGTGGCGACTTCGAGACGCAAGAACAGGCACAATACGTACTTGAGAACGAATCAGGCGATCCACACGGCCTCGACGCGGATGGAAATGGGGTAGCTTGTGAGTCACTGCCCTGAGTCACCACCTGCTCACTATCACACGCTGGGAGTAGTTCTGTGTTTTCCCCTATATTGACTGATTCTCCAGACCTCTCGATAGTCTTAATTCACTTGTCTGATCAGTATTCGTTACGAGTTCTCTATGGAGATTTCCGAACAACTCACCTGTCTTTTCGCTGCTGAGGTTGAAGAACACGACCAGTCGTACGTCGTTGAGATTCTGAAACAGGAAGTCGACGTTGGCTATGTTGATCCGACCAAAGACTACCAAATCGCACTTCTCAGACAACCTGGCGAGAATTCACAGCCAACTCCTACACAGACCAGTGACGACTCCCCACGACAACCTGATCTCGACCAACCTCCAGTCAGCACTGGCGAGACCCGAATCGTCGAGATCTCCGAGTTGGGAGACCAAGGAGATGGTCTCACTCGTGTTGAGCGTGGATTCGTGGTAATTGTCCCAGAGACCCAGCAAGGAGAACGAGTCCGAATTCAGATTGAAACAGTCAAAGAAAACGTCGCGTTTGCAGAGGTCGTCGAACGGTTCCGATACTGATCACTCTCAGTGTTCTTCGCTTGGGGAATGTGTTTCAGAGGTTGACTCCACAGAAATGGTATAGAGACGTTTCCGGGCATCTTGCAGCGATGTTCTCGATTCAACAACGTCGACTTCTTGTAGCTCTTCGAGGCCGAGCCGGACGGTCCGTTCTGGGAGGAGTGACTCTGCGGCGAGCTCTCGTTGGGTGAGAGTTCCATTGTGTTCGAGGACGATGGCAACTAACTTGGCGCTTGGTGGGAGATCCTGAACTGCATCGCGCAACTCTGTAGACGATTCTGTCCGGGGTTCTCCCTGTGTCGTCATTACTTCGGGTACTCGACTCATTTGTATAATACTACTGACCTACGACAACACTCACGTATACGACTGGTCAACAGACCTGTATGAAACGGTTCCTTCGGTACCTCGCCTATCGCGAGCTCTATCGAAGTCTTCGAAAGGCATTCACTACTTTGGAGACATCTGATGCTGACTCAAGCCATGGTGGTTCATCGAATCACTCGTCTTCGGTAGCAGCTAAGCGAGCGATGATCGAGTCGAATCCCCAGATTCCCGCTGAGGGCTCGACTGTCGACACACCAGCACAGCTCAGGGTGATCCTCCAACAGATGGATCCCTACGAGTTCGAGCACTTCGTGGCAGATCTCTGGAAGCGGATGGGCTGGGAGACGACTGTCTCGACAGCCAGCGCTGACAGGGGTGTCGACATCACGGCTCGGAAGTCGAGTCCCTACGAACAACTGTTGTTGATCCAAGCCAAGCGATATGGTCCGAACACGACTGTCGGGTCACCAGATATCCAGCAGTACGCCAGTCTTCGGCATCAATTCGAGAACGTCGACAAGGTCCTGATCGTGACGACGAACGGCTATTCACGTCAGGCCAGGGAGATTGCCGAGGATCTGAATGTGAAACTCATCGATGGCGACGGTCTCGTCGAGTTGATCGACGAATACGACTCACTCGATTTCGTCGCCGAGTATCTCGACTTCATCGAGCCAGCCGAACAGGCTAACTCAGATGAGTCAGTACATCCAGATCCAGAACCTACTGACGAGACCGAGGTCCCATCAGTTTCTGGTGAATCATCGACTGAATTACCTTACTCGGAGGCCGCCCCGTCGACACGCTGGCGGAACGTGATACTGGGAGCGTCAGCTGGATGGTTGGTGGTGTTTTTCGGCGTAACGGTGCTGCCCGAGGGGTTGTGGGCTGTGTTATTCATCGGGACGTGGCTCTCCCTCCCGATAGCGATCTACTTCGATAGCCGCTCCATAGTAGCGGACACTGACTGGCCGAAATACCGCTGGCTGGCTTTGTTGAAATCCTCTTCCTCAGATATATTCTCGACTGAAACAGCCGGTCGCTGAGAAGTGCGAATTGAACATAGGATATTCATGATATCGTCACTTTAGTAATCACTATGACCCTCTCCCTGTCAGCAACCATCGCCTACAGCTTTTTCGCATCTGCTATCGTTGGCCTTTCTCTTAGCTTTTTTACCGATCGTATATCTGTGAAAATGGT
>Ga0306901_1000427_pt1 | contig 18759 bp, 38 predicted proteins | sample AntRauMFilla3767_FD_190431 | JGI IMG/M metagenome (GOLD analysis project Ga0306901, IMG submission 190431) | Saline lake microbial communities from Rauer Islands, Antarctica - Metagenome Filla 3 #767 (v2) (version 2) | ecosystem: Environmental > Aquatic > Non-marine Saline and Alkaline > Saline ... | reverse complement strand
ACGTCTTTTTAAGAGAGTTCCTTAAAGATATGAAATTAGCTTAAAAGTAAATATATGGAGAATAAAAACAAGAATAAAAAGGGTAGTTTTAAAAACCTTACTGATGAAGATAAGGATTACATTAGAATGACCTATTACGATGACGAACTTAAACATGTTGAGAAGATGGAAATCTTAGGCTCTAAGTTCGGTGTAACTGGAAGAACCATTAGGAACTGGTGGTTAAATAAACTGAATTTAGAAAAACCACATTCTAGATTACCAACTCAGTTACAGGAGGCTCGTATGAAAAACTTACCTTTTGATACTGATGTATTAGCGGTAACGTCGGCCCAAAATGAGACGCCAATAAATAGGAAACAATTGGCTTCGATAATGCAATATAAAGATTTCTTGAAAAAGGAGTTATCTAAAGAGTTAAACTTAGCTGTTATACCAGTTAGATATAGAAACCCTACAACTCCAACTGAGGACCAGAACAAGAAAAAAGATATGTGGTGGGTAGATGAAGTAAGAGAAAACATTTATTATAATAAAATTGAGTTTGGTGACACAACAGTTGCAGCAGACACTCACGTAACACCAACAGCAACAATGCCATTGAGTGGCTTGGATTCACTAACTGATGATGGTCATTTAGTGGTAGGGGCTTTCAGAATACACTTTAAGACTCAAGCTAGAGTAAGAAACACTCCACTTAGAACGATGTGTACCACAGGTTCGATAACGAGGAAAAATTACTCTAGAAGTAAGGCAGGTGATAAGGCCTCAATCCACCATTCATATGGGTTTACAATTATAGAACTTAAAAAGGATGGGACTTGTCACGTACCTAGAAACATATATGTTACTGACGATGGTGAGTTTACGGATTTATGTTATAAGGTAACACCAGAAGGAGTCACTAAGATTGGTGCTACTGAAGCTTTAATATGGGGTGATATTCACAATGAAGTTTTAGATGAAAATATATATAATAAAACTAAAGAGTTGTGTGCTAAATTGAACCCAAAAGTACATGTGTTGCACGACGTTCTTGATGGTGCTAGGTTTAATCCTCATGAAAGAAAAGATACATTTGTTTTAAGGCGTAAGATTATGCAAAACAAATTTAAAATTAAAGAAGAGGTTGATAGTGCTGTAGAGTTTCCTAAAAAACTACTAAGTGATTGTGGTGGTAGTAAAGCATATGTTGTGCAATCTAATCACGATGAGTTTTTAGATAGGCACATCACCGATATGAACTGGAAAAAGGATTTACATAACTCACCAGCGTATTTAGAATATGCTATGATTCAGCAAACAGTTGATTTAGAGCAGTATGGTAATATATTTGGTTACTTGATACACAATAAGTATGAGGATAGTGACGAAATAAAGTACCTTAAATACGGTGACCAACTTAAAGTGAAAGGGTTCAACTTGGCTATGCACGGTGACCATGGTACAAATGGTTCCAGAGGTACAATAACCCAATACAAGAGGTTTAATTTTAAGATGATACATGGCCATAACCATTCACCAATTATCATGGACGGTGTAACTTCTGTAGGACTTACAGCTGACGTTAACCAATACTACACTAGAAAAGGTATTAGTACTCACGCTTATGGTCACGCTTTAGTACATGAGAATGGAAAACGTCAACTATTGGTTTTCGATAATAATGGTGAAATATCAGATTTGATTTAAATTTTAAAGTAATTATGTCTGATATTAAAAATAAAATCTTATCTTTGTCTCATGAAACAGACATTTAAAATAAAAGGTAGGTTGGTTTTTGACCCACCAGACATTACTAGCAAACATTCAAGGCAAAGTAACTGGAAGAAAGTTGCTTTCCTTGAGTTTGATGGTGACATTAAAAAATACTATCGATGGTTTGTTAAGAAGCGTTACAACCTGCATTTAAGTGAATCTATAAGAAAAGCTCACGTAACTTTTATAAACGATAGTCATAGAGACTTGGGTGAAAACTTAAGTAAGTGGAATAAAGTAAAGAAAAAGTGGAATGGTAAGACTATTGAGATAAAGTTATCTACAGATGTGCACTCAGACGGCGTTTACTGGTGGTTAGTTATACCTGAAGAATCTAGAGGACAACTACACTCAATTAGGAAAGAAGTTGGCTTATATAGACCTCATTTTGGTTTACACATGACTTTTGGTGTTGCCGTTAACACAAAAGATGATAGTTTAGAAGGGAATGCTTTGAAAGCTACTAGGCAAACTGAAGCCCATTCTAAATATATTGTTGATTTACTAACTAAAAATTTAATTGAATGAATAAAACACCAGTAAAAAAGAGCGTTGTTATGTTGATAGATAACAATGGGAAAACAACTAGCTTTAATAATTTAAAAGATGTTAAAAAGTTTTTTAATGTACAGTTCTACGAAAAGTATGAACAATTTAAAGATACACTAACTAATGAAAATAAGTTTTTAAAGTGGGTAAACACTGAAACGGGTTATGAAACATTAAAAGTTTCATATATTAAATACTAAAAAAAAAGCCTCTATAAAAGAGGCTTTTTTTTTTAATCGATGTTTTTGATTAGTTCTTTAATCACTGCGTAGTTCATGTAAATAAACAACCCAGCGCAAGCTCCACCTAAAAAGGTACCTACTGAGCCTCCAATAAATAATAATGAAGCAGCACATCCACCTGCCCATCCTAGGTTTTCTAAACCTGTAGCTTTAATCCAGTCTTTAATTTTCTTTACCATAATGTATTGTTTTTTTATAGTAATAAATATCATTGAAAAAAGTAAAATATCATAAAATTATCACATAAAGCTTTGTGTATTAATATTATTATCATTATATTTGCACTAAATAATTAGAAACATGGTCATTAAAGAAAACGGATTAAGGTACGCAAAACTAGTTCATGTCTCAGTTGACAATGGCTTAACATCTCAAAGTAACAAAGTTTATACCATGGAACGTAAAACCCATCCCATCACCTATGGCGTGGGTGGGTAGTTCACAACGCTAAACAATGTACAATTGCTTACCTAATAGAATTTGAATGACATGAAAACAATGAAAACGTACAAAAATAAGGTATTTTATTTATGCGTAATGAAAGGTGAGTTTTGGGTTAGGTTTTATCGCCCAGCTAGATTAAGAGGGAAGGGTTTTAGGGTCATAAACACCAAGAAAAAGAAACTAAGATTTTCTGAGAGACATAATTATACAAAAACCTTTTCGATATTTAATTATAATTTCAAAAAATTAAAACGAAAAAAGCTTGTTACTTAAATATAAAATTGCATATTTGCAATTATTAACTTAATTTCTATTAAAATGAAGACATTAAAATTATTCAACGCCGTATTAGCTAAAGATAGTAACGTAAGACCATTTATGTCACTAGAAGGGTTCATTATTGAACCTAGTGCTATGTGGGCCAAAGATGAAATCCTTAAGTATTATAAGGAAGAGAAATTAAGTGGTAATGATTTGAATAAAACATTCCACAAGTCTTGGGAGAAAATACAGTCATCATCAAGATTTGAATTACTAATTGAGCAACTTACTCATTACATTTCAACTTACGGAAGTAATTTTGGTAGTGAGGCTTATATACCAAATGAGGTACTAGAGGTGCCAGACGTGGAGTTAGTCTTTAAAGTCATTAAGGGTTACAGTAAAGAAGAAATGACAAAGAAGTGTCTTAATCTTTTAAAGTCTGGTATAGCTTTGACAGAAGAAACAGTTGATGACATTATCAGTGTTTTGGTTGATACTTTGGACTATACCTTCACTGGTAACGAGAACTTTAAAAATAAGGAGGTTATTGCTAAGATAGCTGACCAGTATGGTATCTACCCAAAAGACCCAGTTGAGTTTTTCAGATATGTCTTTTATAAGACAACAGGGGAGACCTTACTTATAAAAAATGAAAGTGCCATAAGTGCAATTGAAAGAAGTTCTTATAACCCAACACTTGATTTCAAGAAATTTGGGTTAGAAAGGTTGTCTGAAATATTCAATAGATTTAAACCTTTGTTCTTAGCTTATAAAAACAGGGGACCAAAAACTATTAACAGGATAAGTAAGTTATCTAAGAGGTATCATAAACCTATGGTAACCAATCCATTGAACTTAGCCACTAGTTCACGTCTAACTAAAGAAGATTTACACTGGTTAGATAATGCAACACCATTTGCGTTGTTTAAAGCTTTATCGGCTTGTTATACGAGGATAAACAACCAAGACACGTTTGTGTACAGAATCAGAAATGGTAAATCTTGGGCAACTGAGTCTAATAAAAGCTTCAATAACCCAGTGGTGCATGAGAATTATGATTTCATAATTTCTTACATGAAAGATAGGTTGAACTTAAAAGGTAAAAAATTCTTTATACCTCATGATGTTAAATACGGTCTACCTACATCTGAGAAGATGTTTGTAGGTAATATCCCAACAGGTACTAAATTTTACGGTGAAAAATTAGCAGTTGGAATATATTGGGAAAATTCATGGGGTGCTAATGACTTAGATTTATCTGGCCTTAATATAGATGGTAAGGTAGGGTGGAACTCATCTTACAATCAGAGAGGTGGTTTAATGTTCTCAGGTGATATCGTTGATGCCCCTAACGGTGCAGTCGAGTACTTGTACGCTAATAAAGGTCTCAGTGCACCTACACTGGTACTTAATAATGTATTTCGGGGTAACTCAGTTTCTGGGTTCAAAGTAATAATTGGTAAAGGTAGTGATATAGATAAAAAGTATATGATGGACCCTAATAAATTATTAGCTGAAATGAAAACAGAGACGGTTGGTAAACAAACAGCCTTAGGTATAATGATACCTGAAGTTGAGCAACAATCATTTGTATTACTGAATTTTGGTTCTGGGTCCAGTAGTGTTTCTCTTAATGCTAATACCTCCAAACTATTAACTAAAGGGTTGTATCAACAATGGAAAAATCCATTATCATTAAATGAGTTATTAGTTGAGCTAGGTGCTACCTTAACAGATTATAAAGAAGAAGAAGGTATAACTGACCTATCATTAGATACTCTAGAAAAAGATACATTAATTAAAATATTTGAGTAATGCTTAATTATTATACGATGTTTGTGTTAGGAACAACAGCTGTGTTTTATATATTATTAATATCAAGGTTTGGCGCTAACTCTAAAAATTTGTTAGAAGATGGTTGCTTTACGATAATAGGGCCTCCCATCATTGGTTTTATACTTGGTAGTCTTATTTTCTTTTTAGTAGCAGAAACAAAAACGTCAAATTTGGGTAGAACTGTCGAAGTAGTCATAACTTCAAACGAATTATTGAAATTAACAACTGATGACGAAATCAATGGCCGTTCGAGAAGAACCTTTTTTGTTGGAGCTGGTTATATTGACGAAGTTAAATACTACGAGATTTATAAGACGTTAGATAACGGTGAGAATAAGTATGAAAAGCTTAGAGCTGATAACGTTAACATAAGTTTTTCAGATACACCTAAAATTGTGGTGTATGGCAAAAAATATGATGACGAGACTAAAAAGAATGAGTGGTTATCTTCAAACGAAGAAGAGAAGGTAGTGTTTGATAGAAAAGTGTTATATGTACCAGAAGGTACAATTAAAGAAAATTACGAAATAAATTAATTATGGGAGGAAGAGCATTAAAAAACGTAGAAACAAGAAGGTACTCTAGAGAAGAGTTTGATACAGTAAGTAAAAAGCTTGTTGATACTCTATCTGAAACCTTTGAACAAGTCGACGTACCTCTATTTTACACAAATAAAGAATCATTTGGTGACATCGATATTATTATAAGTAACGAAGATGTAGAGGGCGAAGAATTGGATGGGTCATTTGTTAGGGAATACATAGAAGTAAACTTTAACCCAAATGAGATTTTCCATAATGGTAACTCTTGGTCCTTTGATTATAAGGAAGTTCAAGTAGACTTAATCTTAGTAGACGCAGATGACTTCGATTCAAACTATCATTATCTAGCTTATAATGACCTAGGTAATTTTATAGGTAGATTAGCTAAATCAATTGGTGTTAAGTTTGGTCAAGAAGGTTTATGGTACAATAGATACGGTAAGGACAATAGCACCAAACATAAGATAATGATATCTAAGGATTATCGAAAGATTTATTCCTTTTTAGGTTTAGATTATGATAGGTTTTTAGAAGGGTTTGAAGGATTAGAAGATATTTTTAAGTTCACAACAACCTCACATTTATTTAACCCTGAAAGGTTTAAATTAAGTAATCTTAATAAAGTAAATCGTGAGAGAAACCTTAAAAGGAAATCCTACATGTCATTTTTAGAATACATAGAGGGTATGGGCCCTAATCATGACTATGATAAGGAATATATTGAGGTAACTAAAGAAAATATAGTTGACATACTGATAGACCATTTTCCTGAGGCTAATATTGAGTATTATCTAGCGGTAATCGATTATAAAGAGGCGGTAGATAAATTAGTTAAATTAAAATTTAACGGTGGTATGATTAAGGATATGTATAATCTAGAAGGTAAAGAAATAGGTGATGCAATTAGAGCATTCCAAGAATACATTAATACCGTATACGTTGAATGTGAAATAGGTGATAACTTTAATAACTACATCATTAATACTTCAGAGTATAAAATCTGGAAAACCTTTGAAATAGTCAATATAATTAAATAAATGGGTTACCAAGTTCATTTAACATTTGAAAGTTATCATGTAAAGACTGACACTCAGAAATAAAATTCTGGGTGTCTTTATTTTCAAGTTGAAACCATTCACCCTTCATTCTCTTATCGCTGTATGTCCTATGCATTACACTTTCAAGTTTTCTAAAATATTCAGATTTAAATTCAGCCACAACTTTAATTTCCTCAGCATTACCTGTTTGAAGTTCTTTAACCCTGCTGGTACTCTTTCTTGTTGTAATACCAATTTTATAATTTCCGTTACCGTCTTTTAGTAAATAAATGATTCCCATAAAGTTCACTTTTAGATGATGTTAAGTATAGATATTAAGGATAAAAAGTAAAGGTATAACCCTTGTTTTTAGGGTATAAATATTGTATCTTTGCTACATGATTAAACGCATTTTTGGAACCTTCAAAAGGTTCATCAACCACGACAACGGAACAAGAACAATAGTATTTAATAAATTAGTTGATGATTTTGGTAGAGAAATCAAAGGCGAGAGATTCATCAATAATGCCATGGTAATATCATGCATGAATTTAAAATTTGGTGATAGATATATGATTAAATATGGAAGTGTTAAAGAGGGTATATTACTTGACATCTGTCAAACGAAAAAGGTTTATAAAAACCCTAGGTGTGATATCTTCAGAAGATTTAAAGACGAATACCACATAATAAGTGGTAGGTATCAAGGTAAGAAACATCACCAACTTGACCGAGAAGACTTAAGAAAATATTGTCTATGGCTTGGTCAAAATACTGATAATGAAATGACAATAAAAAATGTCTTAGGTATCTTAAATACAATAGCAACGTAAAAATAAAAAATATGGTTAACAATAAATTACAACTTATAATAATTAGAAATATTAATGAACAACATGGATAAGAGTTTTTTAGATAAAGAAGAGTCCCCTACCATCGATGAACTAATAGGTTTATTTTTTAATGTAGACGACACTAACACTATAAAATCATTAAGAACTAAACTTTTAAGTGGACCCGAAGAGATACCTAGATTAGGTAAACCTAAAGAGATAGAAGATATATCAGGTGCTGTCTGGATAGCAACTAAAATAACTTGGGACACAATAGCTGGTCTAAAATACCTAATAGTCGTTAATAAAGCTTCAGAATTACGAACACTTACTGATGACTTATTTGAAAACTTTACCCATTACCCACTCACTGATATAACAACACATAATACTTCAAACGATACGATGGATATTAGTTATGAAATTGTTGAAGAGGGTGATGATTACCCAGTTAATAACGAAGATTATTATAAGCTTATAAATAACGCCATAGAAAGTGAAGATTTTGAAGAAGCATCCAGACTTAAGAAATGGAAAGATGGGTTAGATGAACTATTAGAAGAGTTGAAACCTAAAATAAATAAGGCTTTAAGTGAAGGTAATTTAAGTGCTTTAGACAATAATTACAAATTAATAAACACTTACAGAAGAAATATTAATAAATAAAGTGACTGAAAATCAAATAGTTATAAATTAATTAAAAAAAAAAGTATAAAAAACCTTTGTTTAAGTAAAATGTTTTAGTATATTTGTACTATATATTAATAACAAAGAAGCGAAAGCTCAAATAAAAAGCAAATGAAAAATTCAGTTAACTTATTATCTTTATGTCTGTTGGTGGTAGTCACCAGCCTATCGAGCTATGTAGTTAACTCAAGTTATTTTTCATGATAACATAAAAGTACAACTAAGTAAAGCTCGATAGAAATATCGGGCTTTTTTTTTTGCCTATGTGCCTGAGTGGTCGAAAGGGGCGGTCTGCAAAACCTATTTTTAAAATGTGTAAGTAATCAAGTGGTCCAAGATAGAAGGTTGCAACCCTGAAAGTCGTCAGTTCGAATCTGACCTTACACTCACTAATTGCAAAAGTTTTTTAACTTTTGCAGACTTATAAGATATTTATATAGAAATATAGGTGTCATGGAAATGAAAAGTTGTAGTAAATGTAAAGTAGAAAAAGAAATAGAAGCGTACTTTTTTAGAAATAAAAAAACTGGTAAACGTCACGCTCAATGTAAAAGTTGTTATAATGAAGTTAGAAAATATAAAGAACATTATGAAAAATATAAAGATGAATATAAGGATAGGGCAAATAAAAGAATTAAAACGTTAATTGAAGAGAATAGGATTAATATGTTAACCTTATTAAAACAACATACTTGTATGGATTGTGGTGAGGATAATATAATAACATTTGAGTTTGAGCATAGAGATAGAAATGAAAAAAAATATGGTATTGCAACAATGTTAAAACATTTTAAGTGGGAACAAATATTAGAAGAGATGAAAAAATGTGACATTGTTTGTGCTAACTGCCATAGAATCAGAACAGCAAATCAATTTAATTGGTATAAACTTGATAACTAATCTCATCGTTGGTTCGAATCCAACTATATGCTCAAATATAAAATGCCCCTATAGCTCAGTGGTAAGAGCACTTCCTTTACACGGAAGAGGCGAATAGTATTAACGGGAGTTCGATTCTCTCTGGGGGTACAATGGTAATATGACAGGGCTTATACTAGTTCGCTTGGGTCAAGGGTAATGCATTTACTTATGGGTTCGATTCCTATTATTATCACTAAATATCTCTATGCCGCACGCTGGAATACGGAACGGTTTAGAGAAAATGGGGGGGGTTGAGGAAATTGGCAAAGCCTTTTAGACTATTTTAATATGCTCAGGTGAGGAAATTGGCAAAGCCTAGTGGATTTAAGTCCCACTGATTGAGGGTTCGAATCCCTTTCTGAGTACAAATGACACTATGAGGAAACGGCAAAGCCTCTTTGTTTCAAAAACAAAGGATTATGGGTTCGAATCCCATTAGTGTTACTAACATACCACAGTGAGGAAACTGGCAAAGCCTAACGGTCTTAGAAACCGTTGATTAGGGGTTCGAATCCCCTCTGTGGTACTTTTTTATAAAATAATGGAAATTAAAAAAAATGCTTGGGATAATCTTATAAAAACAATAGATTTTGAATCAGATAAATCAAACTTCAAATACCCATTTAAAGTAATGACAAAAAAATTTGGTCAAGCTTATATTGTTTTTTGTAGGGTAATGTGGGAAGCGAACGAAGGTGTTATGTCTGATGATGAGTTTATTGCTATGAATGGTGAAATGCCTAAAAGTTTTTTCAAAAAGGTAATCTCGAACTCTTAAAATATTTATTGTGTTATTATCTTTATCTTTGATTTTTTATTTATATATTTATGGTAAATAAAAAGATATTATGACACAAGAACAGAAAGCAGAAAGATACGATAATTTAGTTGCAGAAGCAGACGTAGTTAATAGAGAATTATCGAAACTTAAATCCCAGAATGCAGGGGTTAACACTAAATCAGATGAATACAACAAAAAAGTTCAACACCTAAATAATAAATTATCATTCTTAGAAGCTGAGCTTGAAAAACTGTACTTATAAAAGCGTTTTGATTTGGGAAGCTCAGATGATTTACAGAAGAAGAAGGAACTTATAGAAGCGTTAGAAGCGACGTATCCAATAAGAGACAAATTACAGAAAACATTAATAGAGACTTATAATGAAGAACTACTAACAAAAGTAGTTGAATTAAATCACATTATAGAAGATGCTGAGAACGTATTAAAAATTATTTCTCAAAAAGTAATTCATGATTGATTTATAAAGATGAGCGAAAAACCCATTCATCGCCTCTGGCGTGGATGGGATGAAAGCGCTTTGTTTTGCAAATATAATCTTTTTTTGATAAAAACTTGTATTTAACAAAATTTATTTCTATATATAGATAGATGTTTAAAGCATATAAATATAGATTATACCCAACCAACTCCCAAAAGGAGCTGATTGCCAAGCATATTGGCAGTTCAAGGTTTGTATATAACCTTGCTTTGGAGACAAAAAATGCTGCATATTTAGGCTCAAATCATAATTTCTCTCAGTTTGACCTAATAAAGCAACTCCCAGAGCTTAAAAAAGAGTGTGAGTGGCTCAAGGAAGTCAATAGCCAATCCTTGCAGCAGTCAATCCAAAATATGGACACTGCATTTAAGGGATTTTTTAAAGGAGGTGGATTTCCGAAGTTTAAATCAAAACACAAGGGAACACAAGCATTCCCAGTGCCGCAAAATGTGATATTAGACACAGAGAAATCTGAACTGGTGATTCCTAAGTTTAAGAAGAAAGGAATCAAAATTGTCATTCATCGAGAAATTAAAGGTGAAATTAAAAGTGCTACGATAAGCAAAACACCAACAGGGAAGTATTTTGCCTCACTATTGGTGGAGACCCAAACAGAGGCTCCTGTCAAGGCAGAGATAAAAGAAAACACAACAGTCGGCATCGACTTGGGCATAAAGGATTTTGCCATCACATCTAATGGAGAGGTATTTAATAACCCGAAACATCTTAGAGAGGCGCAGTCAAAATTAAAATATACACAAAGAAAATACTCAAAAAATAAAGGCAAGAAAACAAAAGAAAAACTTGCTTTATTGCATGAAAAAGTAGCAAATAAGAGAAAAGATTTTCTGCATAAGACATCTAACAGGATAATTCGTGAGAACCAAACGATTGCCCTAGAGACGCTTGCAGTTAAAAATATGGTCAAAAACCATTGTCTTGCACAGGCAATTTCTGATGCAAGTTGGTCAACATTTGTGTCGATGCTGGAATATAAGGCTGAATGGCATGGAAAAAGCATCCTTCGAATAGGTAGATTTGCCCCATCCAGCAAGACATGTTCAGATTGTGGACGCATCAACAAAGAATTGACTCTCAAAGACCGAGAGTGGACTTGTGAAGGCTGTGGGGTGGCTCATGGCCGTGACCTAAATGCTGCCATAAATATTAAATCTTTTGCCTTAAAAAAACAATTCTGTCAGGGACTGACAGTTAAAAATCAGGACGAACTGCCAACATTAGTTGGAGTGATGACTCCTGAAGCCCATCCCATCGGCTATGCCGTGGGTGGGTAGTTCACAATCAAAGGGTTACAAATTAATTTGAAAAAAAATGTAAAAAACCTTTGTTTAAGTGAAATGTTTTAGTATATTTGTACTATATATTAATAACGACACAACGAATTGTGTTACAAAAAAAAAATAAAATGAAAAACTTAATTAACATATTTGAATTTGATTTCTTCGCAGCCGAGGCCGATTTTGGTTTGGGAGGGATGAGAATTGCCGATATCGAAAGTTAAGTTAGATAAAGATAACTAATAAGATAAAGCTCTCATCCAAAAGATGAGGGTTTTTTTTGTTATAAACGGAATGTAGGTCAAATGGTTAAGATGTCTGGCTGTCTCCCAGTACGGAACGGGTTCGACTCCCGTACATTCCGCTAAAATTAAAACGGTCTACTGGTGTACTAGTAGCAGTATCAGCCTGTCACGCTGAAGGAGAGGGTTCGAATCCTCTTGAGTATAACTAATTGGGACAAGTTAAGCCTCTGGTATGTGAAGTCTTATACTACGTAACTTGGTCACGGTAGACATTATGCATGATGATTCTACCCAAAACGCTGCCGTCGTCTAAATAGGAGTAGGACACCACCCTTTCAAGGTGGGAGATGCCAGTTCGAGTCTGGTCGGCAGTACTATATTTGCAGATAGAAGGTATTTAATTACCGAGGGTATGTCGTCTAACAGGTAGGATAGCTCTGAGCGAGATGTGGGTTCGACTCCCTCCGTATCCTAGAAATTAAATTGATTAGTCGTATAGTGGTAGAGTACGCTCGGACTAGGGTAGTCGGGAGTTCAAATCTCTCTTTAAAATGGGACGTAATTCCACACCGAGAGGCATTGGTTCGAATCCAATCTAATCTTCAAAAATAACTAATAAGGTTGTCATTACCTTGGCAGTCTTATTTTTTTTGTGTATATTTGGATTATAAATCGAACCAACATAATTTAAAACGTGAATGATTGACATTATCAAGTTATTAATTGAATTCGGAGTAGACTTCAATTATGAAATCAAGAATAATGATAAGGAGAGTTTAATATCGAACCAAATTGGTTTAATATTAAAAAAAGAAAAAAACAATTTTCATTTTACCCATAGAACATTTAACCATCAATTCAATGATGAAGAAGAGGAGGTTTTATGTATTGAACCTATGGTTAAAGAAATATGTATTGAAGAGATAAACTAATAGCATGGCAGAGAAATTTAGAGTAATAATAGCTGGCGGTAGAGACTTTGATAATTTCAGGTTTTTATGTAAGACATGTATGCATATGTTACAAAATAAAGAAAATGTTACAGTAGTATCTGGGTGTTCTGAAGGTGCTGACAAATTTGGAGAAAAATTTGCTAAGTTCATAGGCTATGAAATCAAAGAATTTCCAGCCAACTGGAATGAGTTTGGTAAAGCCGCTGGACCTATTAGAAATAGACAAATGGCTGAGTACGCAGACGCTTTAATCGCTTTCTGGGATGGTGAGTCAACTGGGACCGCAAACATGATTGAAGAGGCTGAAAAACGCAATTTAAAGGTTATTGTCAAGAAATACAAAGTAGAGAAAATAGAAGAGAAGCCTTGGTATGAACAATAAATGACATTAAATGCGTAGTGATAAGGTATTCGTAAATAATTTAATAAAAATACTTAGTTTATTCCCCAATTATTTCAGTGCAAAGTGGTTTAATGATTTCACACTAGATAAAAGTATCCGAAGTAAGAACGGTGTTATCATATTCATAGATGGTTCAATTATAAGACCTAGGAATATAGAAATTACTGATGAGGACAAGAGAATAATTTCAACTTTGGTAAAGCAAGTATACGAAAGAGATAGAGACGAAATAATCGATAAATTACTTGAAAAATGAAACTTAAGTTAACTTATATTAATGAAGAAACTGGGGTTAAATTTGTCATTAAAAACAAAGGTCCTCTAGTTTATTATCACAATTCAGATGTGCATGACCCTAAAGAGTTTGAACCTTTAACTGGTCAATTATTTAATGGTAATCAAATTGAGAGAGACTTGATTGAAACCTTTTATGGGTTGGCAGAAAGATATTACGAATAAAATAGGAATTATGAATATAAACGAGTTTGAAATAGGAGCAGAAATTGTCAGAGTAGAACCGTCTGAAAGGATTGGTGATAGAAGTTACATTGGTAGTAAACTAACCTTAAAAGCAATCGCTAACGGTTGCGTATACTTGGACAGATGCGAAGATGATGCTATGACTAAATTATTAGGTAAAAAGGGAATGGAATTACCTCTTGATATTTTCTCTAATGGTTGGGAGTATTATCAGGAGGTAGATGCAAGTGAAGAGTCTGATAAATCTAAGCTTAAATACAATTTTAAGAAAGAAGTGTAGAAAGCAGTTGATAACGGAGACTATGAGTTATTGTCTGACTTAAAGAAAATATTCGAAGAAATAACCCTAAAGTAAAAGTCAATCATGGAAATAAAAAAGGAAGATATTGAGAAAGAGCTTGGTTATGAAGTTAACAAAATAGAGCTGGAACCGTTATATGAAGATGGTAAATGCATAGGATTGAATGTAATGTTTGAACCCAAAAAAGGGGTTGGGTCTATCAACACTACATTAACAATCTGTAAGTCAGGTGGCTGTGAATTCAAATTATAACATTATGAATGAAGAAAAAGCAAATAAGGTCATAAGCGAGTTTGAGGATGAATACGATTCTTTAATTTCAGAGCTAGACAAACTTAAATATAAAAGGCTTAATAGCTTAAAAAATAAGTTTTATGATAAGTTAGAAAGTAAATTAACTTTTAAAAGGGGTGATATAATTCACAATGTAACTGGCATAATAAAATTAGATAGCTTTGAATTTGTCATAGGTTACAATGGTAGAGGTGAACAATTACCAACACGCACTATATTTAAAGGCATTAAGTATAAATGGGTTAAGGGTGGGTTTGTCACGAGAACCAAAAATAAAGAAATTGGAGAGATAAGCTATCTTAGCACCATAAAAAGAATAGATAGTTCTAAAGTTATATTATAGATATTAATCAACTTTAAATAAAGAAAAATGAGTAAAAGATGTAAATTGCAAAGAAAATACTACAAAGATTTTGGTAAGTATAAAGAGTACGGAAAGCACACAGACCATTATGTAGAGTGGCTCGAAGATAAGGTGATAACATTAAATATACCCGTTGATATAAACTGGGTGGCGATTGAAGATGAGCTCCCTGAAAGTGGAGAATGTGTTATGATATACTCTAAAGATGGCGGAGTAGCAGAAGGGGGTTTATTCAAGTGCTAAAGGACACTTTGAACAATGGAGGTGAAATACTATACAAAAGGATGTAACACATTGGAAGCCCCTTTGTGAGCCACCTTGTTTATAACGCTCTGTATATGGCAAGTAGCCTATCACAGAATTTAGAAAAAAGTAAATAAATTATAAACAAGCGATAGTTAAAAAGGCTGACAGGCTATTGCTTATACATATTGTCAGCCACCTTTTTATTATGAATTACAGATTATTACTTAGTGAAATGCTCCTTGATTATTGTGAGCGCAGAGACAAAACCGAATGCGGTAAAACTTACAAGGTTTATGTAGAAATAATAAATGACCTTCAATTAGCATTGGAAATAGAGCCAAACCAAATAAGTATGGTTCAACAAGCAAGAGTTATCTTAAATGGTAACTAATGGATAGTTGTCAAGCAACGCATAGAACTTAAATAATAAAAAATTATGGAAGTAAAATGTAGACATTGTTTTGGTAGTGGAAAAGATGAAGGGGTTTACCAAGATTATACCCCAACACAATATGATGAATGTCCCTACTGTGATGGTAGCGGATTAGACCCTGCTTATAATTGGAAAGACGAAGAAGAATAATTTTTTATTATGACAAATAGAAACAAAAGTTGGGATAAGCAAAAAACTAAAGCATTGAATATACCCGTTGTTGTAAAACATAGCCACTAAATAGGGCATCGCTTACTATAACATTTTTCGCCATCAGAAGGTAAATTGCATACTTTGCAAAATTTATCTTGTGGCAACGCTTTTACAACAGATAGGGTATGAAGCGGATTTTGAGGAACGAAAATTATGTATGTAATAAAAATATTGAACAGCAAACAAAAATGTTGGATTGGGAAGGTGACCCGCCAAGAACATTGAAGATTGAAAACGCCCAAACATTTAAAAGCGAAAACGAAGCTGAGGATAGGATTTTGCAAGTAAGGAAAACCCACCCATTTAAAGAAATGAGTTACGAGGTAATGAAGGCTAGTAATTTTTATTAAGCACAACGTTTAGAATATGAATTTTAAAATTACGAATTATGAGCAAGAAATTAGTTTTAAGTATACTACAAGAGTGCTATGAACAACAAGAACGCGCTAACTTAGGCGGTATTATTGGAGGTGAAGAGAATGAGAAATATGCTGAAGAAGATTTAGCACGGTATAAAAAAGCACTTGATTGGTATAGAAAGCAGAAGTAAGTAATTTTATTATTTATATTCTGCGTTGGCATCATCGTTTTAATGTGTGCCGACGTTGTTATTAACTTTTAAACCGATTAGATATGGAAAAAATTAATAGAGAATGCAAGAACGAAAAACACGTAAGGCGTGATAATAAATTTGGAATAACTTGGTGTATTAGATGCGGTAGATTATTTACTAAACCAAGTGGCAAAGAACTTACTAAAGAAGATAAAGTAAGGTTTAATTGTTTATAACAAATAGGTATATGAATAGTGCGAATTTAAAAACGAAATATTATGATAACGATTAAAAAATAATGAAACTTTAGATGATGCAATCACTTTTTTTAATAGCAAAAAGTAGCAGTATATGGATTACAACGTATATGGTATGGTGTCGTTGCGACCTTACGGTACGAACTTAATTAATAAATACAAAACTTTGAATTATGAGTAAAGACAATAAAAAAACAGAAACCGAGCTATGCACTATACAAAGTGTTGTAGGGCAAAGCGAACAGTTAAAATGCGTTTGGTGTGGTAATGACGAAAGCAAGGATATACTTCCTCAACTTTGTAATGAGTGTTTTAAAAAAGGATGTAAAGCATTTTAATTGCCTACAACGGTTTGTGTAAGAACTGTTGCGACTTAACAGAAGAACAACGACTTTTAAATTATAAACAAAATGAATAGATTAAAACAAACTTACGGAAAGATAAAGCAATGGTTTTTACACGTTGTTATGTGTCGTTTAGGTCATCACGACTGGTTGATGGATAAAGATACAATTGTAAAATGTAACAGAACTTGTGTAAGATGCAATAAGTGGGAACATTCAATGTATGATTTAAGTTATGGTGAAACATCTTGGGATAAAGGCAAGTATTGGTAAATGACACATAACGTATATGGTATGGTGTCGTTGCGACCTTACGGTACGAACTTAATTAATAAATACAAAACTTTGAATTATGAGTAAAGACAATAAAAAAACAGAACAAGAATACTTAAATGCAAAACAGATAGTTCAAGAATACGAAAAACAATTGAATATATCTGGTGTTATAAATAGTCAAAAACCGATTGAAGAAATACTCTCGGATGCTATTAAACAAAGTTATGATAAAATAAAAGATAATTTAGAACCACCACTTTAAGGTTTTTTATTATTTATAACGGCTAAGGCTATGATTAGTTGCGATTAATTAAACAAAAAACTTAATAGATATGGAAGAAGTATTAATAAATTTTTTAATAAGCCTAAACGATAAGGGCTTAATAAATAACCACGATTTTGATTACGAAAAAGTTGCACGGGCTTTTGCAAATAAAGCCGAAAATAAGCAATTAATTATAGCCAATGTTGTAGGGCAAAGCGAACAGTTAAAATGCGTTTGGTGTGGTAATGACGAAAGCAAGGATATACTTGCTCAACTTTGTAATGAGTGTTTTAAAAAAGGATGTAAAGCATTTTAATTGCCTACAACGGATAGGTATAAGACGTGTTGCCGATTAAGAAATTACCACAGTAAATAAACCATAAAAAAACAAAAACAGAAGTGCCATACAACGCTAAAATTATGAAATTATGAACGATACAAAAGAAATTATTTTAAACACAGACCCAAACATTATTGAATACCGAACCAATATTGAAGGATGGGTTGGTAAAGATGGACGTTTTTATGGAAAAGATAAAGACCAAGCTATTTATGGGAACTCCACGCATAAGAAATGTGATGAAGGACATATTTATAGAAAATCTTGGATTAATTGCCCAGATTGCGAGGAAGCTAAAAAACCAAGTAAATATTTACAATTGGACTTTAAAGATTGGGATTCAGAAACCCCTTTATGTTTGTTTGATGATGATAAATATTTTTTCTCTATTGATGATATAGAGGATTATCTAGATACAGAAGATTTAAAACCCGAAGATTTGCAGCTGGTGATTTGTGAACCAAATTATTTATGGGAAATACAACCTGATTATTGGGAAGATGTGTATCCAGAAGATAGAGATTTAGAAGATGTTGCAAGTAAAGAACTTATTAAAAAACTAAATGAGTTGAATGAACTCATTAAAAAAGAATCTGCTGTAAGTTGGAACGCTGGAAAATTTAGAACTAATACTAATTAAATATAACCAAAGTGGCTATGCATTATATTTTGTGTTACCCACTTTTAAAATTGATAAAATGGAAATAAAATTAGCCAATAAAAAGAAGAAAGAATTAGAGGAAAATATTACAAAACTATTACAAAACTTTAGTGAGGAAACTGGATTGCAAGTAGGAAAAAAGATTGAGATTTCTTCTTTTTATGACCAAGAAACAATAAAAGGTAGTTACCTAATTTACTTAAATGTAAAAAACCCATTTTAATTGTGGGTAACGAACAGGTATATGAATAGTAAAAACACGGAATTATGGTAACAAATATTTGTAATGAAATACAATTAATTAGGCGTATAAAGAAAGGTATTTGGTTAAAAACAAAACATAGAGGGTGGATAAGACCTGCATTATATAATGAATATCTATCATACGCCTTTGATTGTAAAATTTTAAAGGAAGAACGATGGTAGTGTTTTTATTATTT
>Ga0306901_1000424_pt1 | contig 18840 bp, 14 predicted proteins | sample AntRauMFilla3767_FD_190431 | JGI IMG/M metagenome (GOLD analysis project Ga0306901, IMG submission 190431) | Saline lake microbial communities from Rauer Islands, Antarctica - Metagenome Filla 3 #767 (v2) (version 2) | ecosystem: Environmental > Aquatic > Non-marine Saline and Alkaline > Saline ... | reverse complement strand
TTGCAGCTACGTGGATTCCAGAGGTATAGATGGGTCAACCGCATCCTCCAGATACTGTTCAGTTGCCGTTGGTACGACCCCATAGCTCCGCACGACATGTCAAATTACGTCGCCAGACTCCAGAGACACTTTCGAAATGAAGTGTGACCACCACCACCACTCGCGCGTGATGTGTCTTGTTACAAGACTCTTGTTCGATTCGGAAGGGGGTCGTCACGTGAGAAGTCCATGCACACGGTACGTACCACAAACACAAAGAAAATTTGACAGTCGTTTTTTCAGGTAAAGAAAGGAAGGACTGAATGAATGAATGAATGAGCTCTTCTAACAGTGAGACAATATACGCGCTCGCCACTGCCGTGCTGTACCCAGAGGCAGTGAGGGAGGTGGTGCAGGTATCAGCGAACGTGAACGTGCAGTACCTCAAAGCTGTCCACTTCCAGGCCACCGGACGGCTCAAGAAGAGCATGGAGTGCAAGGCCAACGTCCGACGAACTCTGGAGCGATTTCATCAGGTGCTGAGAGCTGGAGGGGACAGTGAGGGGACCGTGAGCGAGATGTGCCTGCAGCTGGCAGCGTTCAACAAAGGCTACGGCATATGGGCGCATCGCCCAGACCTCCACCTCGTGTGCGGCTCACTGGGTCTGGGAAAGCCCGGGGAGGGACCGCCTTGGTTCGAGTTCGGAGGACACGATAAGGTGTTCATGGAGGAGGGAGACAAGGAGGGGTCTTCGTTCTGCATGTGGAGCCGAGACGAGCATGATCTCGCGAAGATGGGGACGATCGATTTTCACGTTTGGTTGGAAGACGGGCAAGGGTGCGTTTATCACGTTCTCCCAGTCTTAGACCTGGTCCTAGTAGGGCGCTTCCGTGGCCGAACCGTGACAATTCAACCTGAGCTTGTGAGGCTGCCTTCCTCGTGCCTCCCACACACGAAAGGCGGCTCTGATAACGATATGCTGGTCGTTCTGAATGGCGTGTGCAAGGACGCCCTGCAGTCTGAGTACGGCCTTCGGTACGTGCCCGCCAGCGATGCCATCCAATTAGAGCTGTTCAACGTGTGCAAAACAATGTTCCAGATCGACCGCCACGGCCACAACGTGCACTTGAACGATGTTCTCTCTTACAGTCGATTCCGATAAGGAGTTGGACACCTGAGGGTGACGTACCGAATCGTCTTGCTTGTCCCATCACAGATGTCACTTCGTCCACTTATACAAAGACGAGTCTATTCCTTACACCGTTTCGGTGAAATATATGGAACCGGCCAAACCCACCGTATAAGGATATTGTTCACAGTAGTGAAACAACGTCAAAGAGATGCAACCACCACAGTCGTCGTCTTCGCTCGATGTTGTATTTTCGTTCGACAACACGGCTTCTATGAATCAGTGCATCCGGGAGGTGCGACGCCGCGTCAAACAGATCGTTCACGACCTATTCTCGTCCATCCCCGGCGTTCGTATCGGAATCATCGCGCACGGGGATTATGGTTCTCCCGCGTACACCATCCGCTCTTGTGACCTGACCGCCGACATGGGGGCGCTCGTGGATTTCGTCACCCACCAAGCGATCGACGCCCCGAATCAGTCCGACGACGAATGCTACGAGCTGGTGCTGCGTGACTGCCAGCTCATGTCCTGGCGAGCGGACAGCGTGCGACGACTAGTGCTCATCGGAGACTGTTGCCCGCACGAAGTAGGCGACCGGGAAAACGTTCTGAACATAGACTGGCGGGAAGAGCTGGTACGTCTGCGCGCCATGGATGTAGTCGTGTACGCGGTGCACTGTCTCGAATGGAGTCCGCGCGAACGTTACGCTATGTTTTACGCGGCCGTCGCACGCGAGACGGGAGGTCTGTACCTCAAGCTCAACAGTTTCGCTTCGGTTCCGACGTTGCTCCAGGGCGTCTGTCACCTCCACGGCGGAAACCCTGGAGGACTCGAACGATTCGAACAGTCCCTCGAAACGGATGGTGGCGGGAGGACGCGAGAAGTCACCAGACTGTTCGACACATTGCTCGGACGCGCCCCGACGCCTCTCACTCCCTCCGCGCTGCAACTCGCTCCCGAAGGGAAATATCAGATGTTGCCGGTCGATGCCGACGAAGACGGGACGCCTATACGTGATTTCGTGCAGCACCACAACTTACCGTTCTTGAACGGATCCGGCTACTATAAGCTCGCGCGCCGAGAACGCATTTCGAATAGCAAATGCATCCTGCTCCGCCACCGCGTTCTGGGAGACGTCTACGAGGGAGACTCGGCGCGAGCGTACGCCACGCAGCACGTCGGAGGAGAAGACCTTTCTGCGTTGAACGCGGACTCCATACCCGAGTTTGATGTTTTCGTGCAGTCCAAATCGGTCAGCCGCAAGCTCAAGGGGGGCACTCTGTTCATATACTCAGTAGACAGAGTGTAGTATATAAATGAAGGTCCGGTTGTGAAGGATTATTGTCATTCCAGTATGAATGCGTCCGAAGACGACGTCGCTCCGAATGTAATAAACGTCAAAGTGTCTCACCTACGCAAACACGGGAACCACAGCCTTCGTGCATGGTTACGAGCATCGAATTCACACGTGTACATAGGCCGTAATTGCCCCTACGTGGACGGTGCATCTCAATCACCGTGGTGCAACCCATATTCCGTAAAAAAATACGGCGTCGACAAATGCCTCGAACTATACGAGGCGAAGATTCGAAACGACGCAACGCTCTGGAATGCTTTGGACGATCTGGGAGGAAAGACGCTCGGCTGTTGGTGCGTCCCCGACTCGCGTTGTCACGGCGAAGTCCTTCGTCGTCTGTTTCAAGAGAAAAAAGGTGATATGTCCACGTCGTCGGAGACGGAGGCAGTCGTCCGTACCACGGACGATTCCGGAGCACCGAATCCGTTTTTGTCTCATTCTCCGAACGGGAGGTTCGAGTTGGACCTCGTACACCGATACTATGCAGACACCGACACGCTGAGTGTCTATTTCACGAAAGCGGCACCGGGTGTCATCGAATGCACCGAGGTCATCGCGCCGGGTCTGGTCGTCGATTACGATCGCGACGACCGCATCGTGTCCGTGGATTTCTGCGCTGCCTCCAAACGCATGGCGATCCAGTTATGTGAGTCCAAGAAGGACGTGGACGTAGACGGCCGACCATCTGTGGCTCTGGCTCTCAAATGGGACCACGACCCCTTGAATGACGAACTGTCCGTGTTTCTTGACGGCGACGTCGACGTCGATGAAGATGAAGGTCGGGGGAGGAGGAGAGATGGTACGCTCGATGAACGCGTAGTGCAAGAGATGACGGGCTCGTACACGTGGAAAGCTCTGCACGTGAAAGGTGCGAGCTCCAACATACGTAAGCGCGTTTAGGGAAGCGTCTGTACAATATACTACTACTACTACTACTACGACGAAGACCTCACGAAGTGGCTACAATATTATTTCTTTCTCGATCTATTTTCGGTCATTTATCGGAGCGCACGTGTATTGTTTATTATTTGTTCATTTGTTCATTTGCATCGGTTTTCTCTTCTCTTATTCTCGCACGATGGATTCTGTTCGTTTGCACGTGGTAGTATTTCTGGTGTCCTTTCTTGTCAGAACATATACCGTTTGGTACGAAGTCACCATGATCCCTTCCATGGTAGACGACGTCTTTTCTGACATCAAAAAGGCTTCTGAACTCGCACAATGGGTGAAAAAGAAGGACACGAGTTCAAAGAGCAACGCCAGGTCGTGGTACGCGCGAAAAGAGGAACAAGAACAAGAAGAAGAAGAAGAAGAAGACCAACTCTCTGGGAATAGGTATAATGCCGACCTCCTTGAAGCCCTCGACTCCATGCCCGGAGAATTGATCAAGATAAACATTTTGTTATCGATCGTCCATAATATCGCAAATTACGTTCTATCGGACCGCGAGACAAAGGTCAGGACGATTTTCAAGCTGGTAATTGTCTCCGCAGCTAACACAGTGTATACCGAGGTCGGGTCCCAATACGTGCGGAAATTTATTACCAAGTCGCTGTGTTTAGACATATCGATCGCGCGGGTCTTTCTATTGGGGACTTCTGACAAGGACAACGCCATGTGTCCATCTTCATCCATCGTTTTGCATCCCCATTATAGGCATTTTAGGACCAGAGTGCCTATGTACGGGGGACTGGATTATACGGTATTGCATGACTCTTTTCGTCTGGAAGTATAGTTCATTTTTTGTAACTATATAAGGAATAAACTTATATTTATACCTCCCATTTCGTTATTTCACGGAGCGCGTTTGACGTTTTCGACTTTCTCGCCGAACTCCTGGTCCGATGAGCTAGACACGAGAGTGACGTTCCGACGCCACGTGTCCACCACCCGTCGTGCAATGTCTCTCTCCCTATCTTCGTCCAGAAATTGCGTGACGTACTCTCGACCGGCCGCGGCTATACGACGGCACTCTTCAGTATGCTCCGCGCCCCAAGCGCGCGTGTCTTCGAGGTCGGAATAGTCTTCCGCGACCGGTAAGTAGTGTACCCACGGACGCAGACGGTCTTCCATCACCCAGCTGCACACCGTCGGTCGGACCATGATGGGCACCGAATTGGAGGCCAACAGGTACTTGAGGTTCGTGGCGACGTCGTTTCCCTGCGCCGATATGACGAACTTGCTGCGCATCTGGGACTCGACGGACATGAACTCCTTGACGAACCCCCTCTTGCACAGGTCTTGTTTGGTGCTGCCCTCGGGGACGCCGGCCAGACCCACGTCGATGTGAGGTGTGGATCCGGCGTTCGAGGCGTGACGCTCCAACAGTGCCTGACGACCGGACGTCGCCGGGACGCCGTCTCTGAAGTTCCACACTCCTGTTCTTCCGCCACGCCAGACCACGCGATCGTCCTTGTCGTCGAAAGGGATGTCTTCGACCAACATTCGGGCCACGTGGGTCATGTGGCGGGCGTCGTCGAGGGGCAACAGCACGTTGTTGTCGCAAGATACCGGCCGCGTCTTGGCGATGCACGGGAATTTTAGACAGCTGGCAACGTCGCCGATGGCCACTAACACGCCCACGCGTGGGTCCAGGTCCCTCGACAGATCGGTGAAGTACCTCTGAAAGGGCTGGAACACCTTGGCTCTGGCCTCCGCGACACAAGTGTACACCGTCTTGCTGCGATCACCGGGGTACATAACCCGCTTCAGCACCGGGTCGTGAGCGAGGTCGTAATAGCGCAGATTATACAGGTCGGGCGTCAGGGTCACCTCGACGGGTGAGCTCACGCCTCGTGTGTAATACCGGACCCTGTCTTCTATCGAAATCATTCGAGTCGAGTCGATTTGAGTTGACGGTATATTTTTAGTCGGGAAGTGAGCTAGTTTTTCTATGGTTTGAAAACGAAAAACGACTCGACATGTGACGGACGTGTCCGAATTTATGTATGCATACAACGATGCGCATATAAATTGGGATAGCTGACGCATCGTAGACTGAATGTGAAAATGGGGGACGCTTTCAACGCGACGATTGTCTACAAAAAAAACTCATAGCTGTGTATGTAATGCACGTCGATGCCGATCTCGGACACGCTCCTGGAAATCCAGGTGCTTCCTTCGCCACTGACTTTACCGTTGACGGAATTCTGGACCGAACACGGTATGCCTTTCGAGACGGTGTCTGATGCGTCGCTACCTGACGCAATAGCAGAAAGAATGAAAGGAGGTGTCCACCGATGTCGTCGTGTATGTCTGGTCGTCGGAGAGGACATGTCGGGCAACTCCGTGTTCGATTCGTCGGCGGGAGAGGGGACGACCGTTTTCGTCGTGTCCAAGAACGATTTCGCCGTCAAAGACGAGAGCGAATCCGCGGTCGACGCCCTTCACAAATCCGTCATGCTCGTGGCTAACGGAGGTGCAGGGGTGGCGATCACGTTCGGTACGTTCGACCTGTTTCACGAAGGTCACAGGAATTTGCTCCGTAGGATAGCACGGATGGGAAGGAGCGTCGTTGTAGGAATCCCGACGGACGAGCACGTCTTGACCGGCAAGGGCGTCGTGACCACGGACGATCTGGCGACGAGGACGCACAACGTGTTGAGCGTCGATGGAGTGACGGACGTCATCGTCGAAGACTCTTACGGATCGAATCCGGCTTCCAAAAAGGGATACATCGTGCGCCACAGGGCAAACGTGTTCGCCAGTGGCGATGACTGGTGGAACCGAGGGTTGGACAGTTTACATTCGGCTTGCCGCGTCGTATATGTCGAACGGACGCCCGATGTGTCATCTACGGCATTACGACAAGCCGGATAGGATCGGATTCAATATGCTGCACAATCCGGTGTTTTTTGTTGTTGTACGTTAGACACGTGTGTGTTGACCATGCTCAAACCTTGGCTCCTCCTAGACTGTACCTGTGCGAAACACCGCGACGTGTTCTGGGTGCTCGAGCCCTACCTCGTCCGGGCGGGTTTCGAGCTCGTCAGGTGCACATCCGCACAAGAAATGCGCACGCGCGTTGTTGAAGCGATGAACGACGAAGCGGAAGGAGAGCAGAGGCAGTGCGTAATGCTCCTGGCGAACTATATGGTGGGCCTGTCGGATTTCGTTCGCACGTTGCCCGAAGAAAGAAGGCGCCGTCTTCTCCGCGTCGTGTGCGTGATACACGGACTCGGGGAGACCAAGTACTACTTTCGCCTTTGGAAGAAGCACCTGGACGGCGTGTACGACGCGTTCGTCGTTTCTCCGAACCAGTTCCCGCTCATGTCCTGGATCTCTCCACGCTTCGTGGCCCTACCCTACTTTTTCATGGAGTTTTACAAGCGTGAGATGTGGAGGAGCAGGTATCCGGGGGGGAAGCGCGATTTTTGCGCGACACACGGTTTGATGCAGGACCGCCCCATAGTGCTTTACGCGCCTTCGTGGATCAGTCCGAAGCACGTGTGTTGTGCGGACAATATGCAGGGAGGGCGTCTTCGATCAGACCACGACACCGTGATACACCAACTCGACCTCCTTCGTAAGAGCCCCCACCTGTTGAACGTGGTGCATTCTCCCCACCGCGAAGGAGCCCTGAAGCGCTCCTGTGGAATCGGAATAGGAAACGAGTATGGGAGCGTGGAAGAGAGGACGCCTTACATCCTCCCTTTCGCGGACGTCGTGATTTCCGACGTGTCGTCCGTGATGTTCGAATTCTGCTACTTTGAGCGCTCCGTCGTGCAATTGCGCATGTCGTCTTACCCCGACAACCCGACGCTCGACTACGAACTCCCTACTTGCACGGACGACTTGTCACGTCTGTCGTTGGGGGTCAGCACACGTCCAGACGGATTGGTAGCTTGCGTAACCGAAGCACTCGCCGCTGAATCTTTTGAAAAAGGGACGAGACCAGCCATGCACGGCGTGCTAGAAAAGAAAAAAGAACTGGACGTCGAAAGGAGGGACGGTGCGCAAGAGTTAGCGGAATATATAAGGCTCACGACTTCGGTCTAAAAGCATAATGTTCGGTCAAAGTGTCACGCAGGTACCCATCGAGACGAGTTCGACCGCTTTCGACAGGACCGCTGTTGTCATCCACGGACAGGTGAGTAATACCGACACAGGCGTAACCGATACAAAAAAAGAAAAACAAACGAAACCATACCAAACAAAAAACTAACCAGGATAAGAGTGGGAAAGTTCGAATCCGGATGTCCCGGACCTTTTGCTATTTACCGGCGAATTTTACAATCGTCAAACATCGTTTTCTTCGACGAACGCGTACGATTTGAAAGCGGGTTGTTGTTGTTTTTTCCGTTTGCTGGTTGTGGGTCCGAGGCTCATGTTTTGTAGACCGGTTGTCGCAGCGGTAGTTTCGCTCGTAGAAACGGAAGCTACACTGATCTTGGGAGCGGGCTTTCGGGTGTTGGTGGCAGAAGCGTCCGGTGAAGCGCACCAGCGTACGAACTTGGTGTAATCCGCACGGAACTCTTCGACGCGCTTCCACACCCCGTCCAGGTCCGTGAGCATCGAGCGCACCAGTTCGTCGTCCTTGTTGACCCGGATCACACCGTACTTTTCGAGCCTCCAAAAGTGCAGCTTTTGAGCAGATGTTCGGTGTTGTTCCATCCACTCCCGGTGCTTTTTTCGTGTGGGACACGGCTTTCCGTACGCGTACGTCATCGAGATTTCTCCCGTGGTTTCGTCGGTTTTGCTGTACTCCGCGATGACGCCCTTTTCGAACCCGGTAGACGCGACCAACACCACGTCTTCATCTTCGTCTTCGTCTTCTATTTCGAGGAGGTCTTCCAGGAACTCCTCTTCGTCCGAGTACTCGCTGAATTCGCATTCCAGGTAGTCGCACCTTTTGAGACCGCACACCTCGAGTTGGCCCTGGATTTGATAATAGTACTGCAGAGGCACTTCTCCGTTGATCTTTCGACGGTATGGACACTTGATTTCGACCATGACGCCCAGCTCGTTGATGCCGTCTGGAGAGGCGCCCACCTTGACCGTGGGATCCGGGTGAGGAAGCAGGCCGAACTCGTACAAGTCCAAGCCCTGGCGGCGTTCGTACAGCTTGGCCGCGACATCTTCGAACATGGTTCCCCATTTGAGGGGTGCCAGCGTCGAGTAAAAGTTCGCCTTGGCGCTCGCTTCGGCAGAGCCGATTTCGACCATGGGAGGCACTTTCTTCGCGTAGAATTCGCGCTCGGTGCCGAACTTGGAGTGACCCAGGGCCTGGGCGATGTCACTGGCCGTCACGAACTGGTGCCGTGCTCTATACCATTCGGGCGTGCGCTGCTCGATGCCGCGTCCTACGGACAAAAGCACGTCCAATATATCGCGCTCGTTTCGGGCCTCGACGAACCGCTTCTTAACCACGGTCGGGTCTACGTTTTGATATCCAGCGGATTGCATGCGTATAACGATGGCAGATACCTCATCCGGGTAAAGACGACATCTCTCGGTGGTGGTGGTGGTGGTGGCGTCACCGCGACGAAAGCCAGAAAGACGGGAGACGTCCCTTTTGATGGCATCCCACAGACAAGAGTCGAGTGCCACGTCTCTGTCGGTGGTGGTGGTCATATATATATATGTGTGACCTCGATCTGTCTAATCGTCCGTCGTTCGTCGGGTTATCTCTCCGCGATGTTTATGTGTCACAAGTGAAACATGAAGGTGTAGGGGAGCATCGAGAAAACGCCCACCACCACGAGCATGATGTCGGCGTAGGCACGCGACGTGGTCAGACCGTGGTACTTGTAGACAAAATACCGTTTGCGGTGCATGACCCGGGCTATCAGAACGCCCATGAACAGGATGAAGAGCGTGGTGAAGAGGGAGTCCACGAGGAGCGTCATCAAAAGGTCGTCGTCGATGACGAACGTGTCGGAAGGCGACTTGAACAGGAAGCTGGCGGCCACGAGCGCCATCAGGACCAGGAGCATTACTATGGACTCGAAACTCAGTAACATCAGCAGTTGGTTGTACAGCGGAGGAGGGTCGCGCTTCTGAGCATGCACCCGTTTGATGTACGAGTCCTGAAACACCTTTTGTGCGACGCCCAGGCAGCCCACCATCACCAGCAGACGGAACGCCTTGAAAACGTAGAGCACGACGAAGTCGGCCTTGTACATGCCCATGATCAGATCCGTGTTCTTGACTGCCGGGACCGTGCTCCCCCCTGATCGGAGCGTGTCGTGCGTTTTCTTGTTGTCCTCCCAAGACCCTTTGGCGAAAGGGTTGCTGTCGTCCATTCTTTTACCGTCGGAACCCGGTAAGTTCCGGACCTTTTCGATGTTGCGCACATACGCAAACACCTGCGAAGAGAGGAAAGTCTTCATGGAGGCTAGCCGGTCGCGCGTATTGTCCACATACGTCTGATCTTCCTCGTTACCTCTCACTCCCGCGCCGGGATCGAGAGTGTCGGTGCCGGTGATCTCCGCTAATGTGTTCTGGAACTTGAAGAGCGCCTGGCGTAGCTCGGCGTCTTTTTGCTTGACGATGCGCATGGTGTCTCCGCCGAATTTGTTATTCCGTACCCTTGCGGATACTTGCTCTTCGTCCACACGCCTGGACCTCGCGAACACGAGGTTCTTGTTATCCATATCGTAATTTCCGCCCCTCATCGTCGGAGACACGACGTCGACGTCCATACTCATGCCACCATCGTCTCCATCCGCCTCCATGTTTGGGGACACGACCTCGATCCCATGGACTCCATAGCCATTGTCTGGAGATATGACGTCGATGTCAAGTCTCGACGTCGCACTACTCCCCGGACCGGTGTTCGAGTTTGGTGGCAGGGAAACGTGGGCCATCCTGCTCAAGTCTGAGACATCCGAGACAACCGAGACATCCGACGCACCTTCGTTCGCGGCGCGTGGAGCTTGTACCAGCCGGTCGTCTTCTGGGACCTTACCGTCTCTCGTGTAACCCAGGAGTCGGTAGAGGCGTAACTCCATTCTGAGGACGGTCCTGTCGATCTCCTCCTGCGTGTGTAGCAATTCACCCGGATCGTACTCGTTCTTGGTTTTAAGAAATCGCCAAGTTGCGGATAGTTTGCCGAATTTTGTTATTTCGTCGTTCACGTAATCCATCGTGGTCATGAATTCGACCAGTGCGTGGAGCTGGAACGACCGATGTAACTGGAACAAGGCCGGCTGTTTTTGTTGCGAGTCACTCTGCATATAGGCGAGTATCTCAGAATTCATGTGGTGGTAAGTGATGACCGTGAAAGCGTGATCTTCGTTCCAGTGGAGTTTCATGGCGGAGAAGTTGGTATTCGGGGCGGCGCCGTTTTTGTTACTCGAGGGTACGTCAGAGGTGCTCAGCATCTTTTCCGTGTTCGTTCGAACGTCGAGGAGGTACCTTCGTTCCTCGACGATGAATCCCACGCGGTTTTCGCCGAACTGGGTGCGCATCTCGTCGATGTCCTTCTTCATCGACGACGTGGACTCTTTCGTCCAGCCCTTTCGCATCAGACCCGACAACGCGCTCGAAACGCCATCGACTCCTCGTTTCCCGAAGCTACCAATCGCTTCCACCGAAGTCCGTTTCTTTTCGGCGAAACCGGAGTCGTCGGAGGCTTTGGCCAGGTCCGGAGCGGACGAAATGAACGCCGCTGACACGTTCTTTGAAAGACCGGTCTTCGTGCTCAGCGCCTCTATATCTTGACGGATCTTCTGTTTGGTACGGGGATTTCCACCCACGGGCAGGTAATCGTGGAGGCGAAGCAGGGAGTTCACCAGTTTGGGCTTGTCCTCCTCGAAGGTCAGCTTCATCTCCGACGCGGCGTCTATCAATTTTTGTAGCGCGAACAGGCGGTCGTCGACCAGGGCCGACGAAGACCTGCTGTCGTTTTTCTCGTCCGTGGTCCTCACCACTACCGGTATCCCGGCTTTCTGGAGTCTCACGAGCATGCTGGTCACTATGCGGAGTCTATTCGACGTCTTTTCGACGTCGACGAAGAAGAACCGCAAAAAGCATTGGGCCACGGGAACGACGAGCCACGCAAAATTCGTGTCTGTTCGCATAACCCGTTTCTGTTCGGCTTTCTCGATCACGAACTGCGCGAACGCTTTCAGGTTTTCGTCGATCGTTCGATCGAAGTTGGCGTCCTCTTCTTCGTCGTCGTCGTCGTCGTCGTATGCTCCGACCATCACGCTCGGCGAATCATCTTGTATCGTAACGGCAGAGTCGGTGGATTTGGCGGAAGTGGGAACAGCATCGATGGTCGGAAGCCGTTTGCGGATCACGGTTTCGACCAGCTTTCGAAAGCAGTCTTGTGGACCCTGTTTTCGATCGGGGATATCACCCCACGTCTTGAACGCGACCTCTCCCGCTCGAGCGAGCGCTAGCAAGAAGAAGTCAAAGCCTATGCCCCGTTCGTTCGGCGTAGTCGTTTCGGGTACAACCTTTGCGTAAGAGTCGGTACCCCCATCCTCTCCGTGCTCTTCACACCTCGACATCGTGTCGGTGGTGAACCTTAGGACGTCATCCATGTACATCCTGTACTTTCCCTGAAAAGGATTCGGGTCCTGTTCGGGAGCTGTTTGCCTCGTCTTCAAACTCTCGAAAAGCTCCCGAATAGCTCGTTTCAGGGAATCGAAGTCCCCCATGTTTGGTCCGGCTTCTGCCAAGGGGAGCTTAGCGACAATTCTCTCTAGGTGCGGAGGGTTCGATTTCGCCATCTTGTCCAACATATTCACAAGTTGCGTCACGGCCTGTTGTATCCTGTTTTTTGTATGATGCCCCAACGTGCTAATTTTTTGCATGAAACGTTCCAACTCACGACCTTCTTCTTGTTGTTGTTCAACTCCTTCTTCTTCGTTCACCCCTGGTAGTTGACGCTCTCTCCTACTTGAACTCTCGAAAAGCTCCCTAATGGTTCGTTTCAGAGAATCGAAGTCCCCCGTATTTGGTCCAGCCTTTGCCAAGGGGAGCTTATCGAGAATTCTTTCTAGACGCTCAGGATTTGATTCCGCAAACTCTCCAAACGTCTTGGTAATCCAGATCACGACCTGTTCTACCTGGATTTTCGTGTCCTCCTGCATTGCGCTAAGTTTTCGCTTCAGACGTTCAAGTTTATTTTGGGAAACGACCGCTCTACCGTCACCTTCTTCTTCTTCTTCTTCTTCTTCTTCTATCGGTACGTCACCGTTACCTCGTATATGTACTGTATTCGAGGTGTTATCCACATTGTCACCAGGACTATGTGTAGTGGGAGAAGGTGGTGTACCTCCGTTTGTAGTCGACGGTTGACTCGAAAGGTAGTTGGATATGCGTATAAAATATTGGACGGCCTGGTTTTTTTTGGCCTGGCGTTTTGAATCGAGTTTGGACAGTCTTTCTTCCTTTTTCGTTTCATCGTCGTCGTGTTCGGCTCTTATCCTTCGTATCTCACGACGAAGGGTCTCGAACTCGTGCCGTGTCTTATCGAGTCTATCGACTTCTTTTTTCAGTTCCGAATTGGAAAAGTTACGAGTCTCGATGGCATCTCCGATATACTTCAAGTCGACGTTATTTCGGTTGGTTAGAACATTGTCCCAAAATTGCAAACTAGCGTACATATCGTTTATAACGGACTTTCTCTCTCGTTCCATGTCTTTTTTGTGCTGCTGGTGCGATGCCGTGCTGTCCCCCCCCTTATGATACCGTTGCCGTGTATGTGTATGTGTATGTGGCTTGCTTCTTCCGGTCTCATTACCGTATCTGCCATGAACTTCGGCGTAGACGGCCTTAGATACTTCCGCCATCCGACTGATATCATTTTCGGATAGTACGTCTTCGAGGGGTTCGACCTCTGATTCGATGAAAGCCAACACCTTGTCCATAAACGGTAATAATACCGTACGATTCTGAGGTACGACCTGCTGCAGCGTCAAGTCGAGGATTTCGATCAGGACGAGGACGACACCTCTCTTGACAGGTTCGTAAGACAGAGTCACGTAGAGAGACGCCAGGTCGTACAGTTCGGCGTCGATGGCGTCTGGGTCGATGTAGAGGGCGGTTATATAGGCCGGTAGGTTTTGCGCGGCGTACGATAGGTAGCGGGTCACGTGATGAGCGTCGTACAGCTCTTCATCCATGCCGACGAGGAGCGCGTGCAGAGCCTTGACGCGCGACACCTTCATGGAGCAGTCGAATACGAGGATGGATCGCATGGAGCAGTGAAAATTGCGGAACAATGCCGTTCTGTCCGCCACATCGTCGTCTTCGGACACCAAAAGCACTTCTAGAAAAGTCTGTTCCGCCCTTGAATTGAGGAGCCAGAAGCAGAACATCTCCAGCGTTTCGGGCGCGGGGGACTTAGTCCGAGACGTACCAGACGTTCGAGACGTACGAGACATTTGGAACATTCGTGACATCCGCGACAGGACGCGTCCGTCTTGTGAACTCGGGTTGCGCACTCGCCCCAACTCCGACGGATACGCTCGCACGAGGTCGTCGAGCAGGAGCAGTCGACTCTGTCGATTCGTGGCGTTGTCCGCCATATTCATTCGGCGACAGACCCTGTTATACTCTGTTTGTTCGATTTTGTTGTACCGCACGCCGCACACAATAATCAAATGGATAGTGTAAAAGGAGGATGGACGACGGTATCGCTTATGGGGTGGCAGGGTTCACGTTGTTGGTGACGTCATTCATGGCCGGAGTCGCTATGACGGGATCGAATACGACGTTTGCCAAAAAAACAGATGTCAAAACGGACACAAATACAGATACAAATAGGATTTCGAATACGAATACGAGTGCGAAAGCGTCCGAAAACAGCCGCCGTCGAAGAACGGGGCATGTCTAAATTAATTTATGACACATTGAGTACTACACACCGACCGTCGATATTCTTGATCGCGACAGATATGCTCTGCGACATCGGTTACATCATCCAGGACCACGTCCCGGCGATGATGCAGCTGTTGACGAACGAGCCCGCTCTCCGAGACTATAACATGATGATGATCAAGACAAAGTGCCTGAACACCGCGATCGTCATGTGGTACCTGTTTCTCGGAGAGACTGATCGCGTCGAGGTGTGCAACTCCAGAACCGCACAGGCACGGGGTTTGCAGTGTCTACGCGAAAATGATTACGAACATAACCCCAACAATCCTCGGAACGTCGCCGAGCGTCTGGCCAAAGACCTACTCGACACACAAGGCGACCCGAACGCGAGCACGACCGAGTGCATCACCACGCGCACCTTGTTCTACATAATGATGACCGACTGCGCCATGCCGCACGTTTCCGAAGGAACGTCTTTTCTGAAAGGCGGCAGAGGAAGAGGAAGAGGAACACGTGGAGTGACGCCGTCCGTCATGCACAAGTCGGCGGAGCACAAGGGAGGGAACGACGCCGTAGAACCACCGAAACAAAAGTTTTTCCCGGGCCACGTGTATGTCATCGAAAAGGTGCACTGCCCCGAGCTCGACGAACCTCCGCGTTACAACATGTACCAGTCGTACATCGACCACTACACGCTCCAGGGTCATATCCAGATGAACAAGTCACTGGCGATGTCGTTCCAGAAAGCGCGCGACGTGGTCGAAGGCATCCGACACCTGTACACCAACCCCCGTTGGGACGAGGTGGACACTCGGTTTTGGAAGAGGTTGACGCACGTGGATTGCAGTGACCTCGAAGGCTACAAGTTTAGCGACACCTCTTTCTTGTGTTACGTCAAGGCGAACACGACGAACTGCATCACCAACCTCCGAAAGTACTTGACCTCCAAGATGCAAGAATTAGACGCCGCCCGACAACGCACTCTGAAAGGGGACAGTACGACCAAAGCATTCCAAAACGACACCTACGGGAATCCCACCAGGACGATCACATGTGACGAGTTCGACAATACCGTGTACGGAGATCCTTCCAGGTACAGTGCGGAAGAGGTCAAGGTACAAAGGGCGATGACGAACGGGGAAATATACGAATCGATCCGCGATTTACGGAACAAATTAGGATGACGATGAACGACGAGTTGAGTCACGCGGGAAAAAATTGTACGGACATTTCAGAACGAACCGTCCGTCTGTCATTATATACCCGACCGACATCACCCATCATGCCGTCTTCCTCTTCCACTTCGTCGTCGGCGTCCGAAGCGATGCTGTCGTTCGCCCTGAAGAACGTCGTCCTCTTCATATTGATCGTGCTCATCGTGCACTTCCTCCTGAAGAATGCCGTGGCCGAAAGGCGCCTCATTTCAGGTAATTCCAGCAATCCCGACGTCCGAAACGACGACGACGCCGACGCCGACGCCGCCGTTAGATACAGGAACAGAATCAGAAACAGAAACAGAAACAGAAACAGAAACAATAAGAACAGTGACCTGGGTGGTGGTGCGGCGTGCGACAAAAAAATACCAGTAGACCGATCGAAACAAACCCGCGGTACAACGGAATCACAGGCGGAATGGAACGACGACGACGAACTTTACAATTACGTGTTTTCGGGGGAAGAAGAAGCTCTATCAAGTCTAGACGACGCGAAGATCACGTCCGGTACGGTGCATTCGTCGTCTTCCGGTCAAAATGCAGGTGCACCTTCACCTTCACCTCCTGCGCCCGCGCCTGTACCCGTAGCAGCTACATCCGGGACGCATTCCGCTTCAATTCCTCAAGGCTATGCGGGTCTGTCACCCTCTTCTTTGGAGGACAGTGCCATGAACGGAGGAGCGGCCTTGATGGGTGGACTTCGGTGCGCGAATGCATTCGGTGAGGATTACACACAGGCGTTCGCCTGATACAGTCAAAGACACACATAAACATCAGACGGACAGAATGTTTTTCCATGTCGCACGTGAAGAATCATGCACTTGGGTCAGATTTCATTGTGCGGCACTTTGGCTTATAACATCAAGTCGGACGAAGACAAGGCCAAAATTTTGGCGGAGCTCGATGCGTTCGAAGTCCGTGTGATCAAACGCCACTACGAAACGTTCGACGCATCGAGACACGTGTCAATCATCAACACGAGCCCTTTCCTCGTGAGCGTGCGCACGAACGGGAATCCATATTACCTGTACCTGACACGGACCAACCAAGTCAACCAGTGCTTACTGATCGACAAGAAGGTGCAACAGGGCTATTTTTATCCGCGCATGATCCTGACGCGCCTCCTGTTCGACGACGAAATGTTCGACAACACGCTATTCGAGGGAGAGATGGTGAGAGACAACCGCGGAGACTGGGCGTTCGTCATAAACGACATGTTGGTGTATCGGGGTTGTCCACAGAACGCGCTCAATCTGGTGAAACGCGTCAACGCCGTGGGCGACATACTGCGCCACAAATTCGTCGCGGACGACATGGACGTGTGCGAACTGCAAGTGAAAAAATACTTTTCGTGTGGAGAGCTCCACAAGGTGGTGCACGAATTCATCCCAAGTTTACCGTACTCTTGCCGCGGCCTATACTTCAAGCCTTTTTTCTTAAAATTTCGCGACATCCTCATGAACTTCGACGACTCCCTCATCAAACGCATCGTCCGCACTCGTTACAAAGACACCAGCAACTTCTTGCTGATGTCCGACCGACAAAGGTTACAAGAGAGCGTGCAAGACAAGGAACCAGAACCAGAACAAGAACCAGAGAAAGAGGAAGAGGAAGAGGAAGAGGAAGAAGGTACACACGCGCCGACGCTATCTCCTCCGGACGAATCGTTGAACAAATCCGTCGTTCGAAGAGCCTCCTTTTTTGTCCGTCATACTAGTTTGCCAGATGTTTATGAACTGTACGAAAGTGCGGTGGATGTTGGCAAAGGACCGAGTCACGCGCTCATCGCGAACGTGCCTTCCCTAGCCTGCAGCCGAACCCTGCGTTCGACGTTCACGGGAAGGGGCGTGACGGACACAGTCTTGATGACGTGCGAATATTGTCCCCGATTCGAGAAATGGACACCGTTGTATGCATGCACAGACACAAGGGCCGTCACTTGATCGAATGATCGAATACACGGAAGTGGTATAAACGAAGACGCGGAGGCGTCGACTTCACATTCGAAATCGAAATCGATATCTAGTATTTGCGCATACCGCGACGAATGGCGAACGACGAACGACGAACGATGGACTCGACCAATACTCTCCGTCTGACCGAATTCGTGAAAGAAGCGCTGAGTAAATCTTCATCTTCTTCATCTTCATCTTCTTCGCACGCGGCTACCCAAGCATCTGACGGCGAATCGACTTCGGTTGACACGTTCGTACATGTTTTTTTACTCGGAGAAAACTTCCTGGTGCCGGGTGTATACGACATCAGGCAGTCGAAAGACGCGTTTCTGCACGCTTTCGACCGTGCTTTCGATCATGTTTGCGGTAAGACGAACAAGAAAGTGGCCGTAGTACACCGACGGTACAAGGCCTATTCGTTCGAAGACATGACCTGTGAAAATCACGACAATAAGGACGTGAGGGTGTTCCGGGAGGCGTGCCGGGCGTACGTCACCCTCGGTTGTGATCAGCTCGGCGAAAAAGGGTGTGTGGCGGTCGAAATGGGTCGGAGTAGGTTACCCATAACCGCGTTCCCGTGCACGACTTCTATGGCGGGGGTGAAGTACATCAAACACAGTTCGATACGTGTCTCTCCCCACGTTTCGATCAACTTTGAGACGCGGCTTACCGACGCGGTAACAGACGCTATGGTCCCCGTCATTTCAAAAGAAGGAGATGAAGAGGAAGAAGAAGAAGAAGCCCGTGTCGTTTACGTGTCTGTCAACGTGAACGGGAAGAACAGCCGCATCAATGCCAACGGCGACACCAACAATGATCCGCTGATTACAGCAGATGTCATTTCGAGCATGGGACAGTTGGAACAGAGGGGGACAGTGTAAATCTTATATCTTTTTTCCTTTGCCCATTATGAACACAAACTTTATGGCTTTCACAAAAAGAACATACACCGCTGAACATGTCAAGACCGCACTCAGAGTATACCAATCTGTACGGAGCTTCAGAATGGCTTCAACTAGAACTGGTATTCCTAAATCTACGATCCACAGGTGGACTTGTCGCCTTGGTAGAGTCATTGAAAGAAACCGAACGAGAAAGACATGGAAATCAACAAAACGTCGTAACGCTCGATTCGAATCCTGTTGCAAATTATTGGATGACCTTCTCAGAGATGGCCCATTCAAAACATTGAAAGACATGCAGTGGGCGCTTCAAGTTACAGCAGTTTTCAAAACAAGAACGGGACAGCGGATTTGGTGTATGACGGACCAATTTTCCTTGGTTGTCGTTTGGTCGTTTGGTCGTTTGGTCGTTTTGTCGTTTTTCCTTTTACAGACATAAAGAGTCGCTCACAGTCTGTTAGGTAACGACCAAACGATGCTTGTCGACACTACATAACGTGTTACTTTGTGTCACACGTGGCAGAC
>Ga0306901_1000422_pt1 | contig 18928 bp, 23 predicted proteins | sample AntRauMFilla3767_FD_190431 | JGI IMG/M metagenome (GOLD analysis project Ga0306901, IMG submission 190431) | Saline lake microbial communities from Rauer Islands, Antarctica - Metagenome Filla 3 #767 (v2) (version 2) | ecosystem: Environmental > Aquatic > Non-marine Saline and Alkaline > Saline ... | reverse complement strand
CTAAGCCTTTCAGATTGTGAAGGTAGGCCAGCACACTCACAAAGGTTACAAATAGATCACGAAGCTTCTCAGGCTCTCTCAGAGGATATCTCGTATACTGATGGGTATTGGGATCCACAATTTGATTCCAGATGGAAAATAGATGGAGACAACCCCTGTAGAGGAGCTTTGACCGGTGGTTTATCGAGGTTGGATTTGGATCAAACCGATTTACCCTACAACTGGTCACTGGTTCTAAATACTCTCGGCTAGATGTAAATGCAATTCATTTGCATTAATTCTTAATTTATCAAAATTAAGAGAAACCCTCCATTTACCCGGAAACCTCTCTGTACTGACCTGATCTCAGGAAAAACCGATGATCAAAAACCAGATGCTGGAGTGGATGTGGGATCATATAAATGATCTCACTGATCAAAAACCCCTTAGTAAACAGGAGCTTAGAGAGTGGCACCGGCTTTTGAACACACCCCACTTGATCAAACAGGCATTTATGATCGAGATAGATCTCCAACGAGATGTCCCGTTTCAGCAGAGATCTGAGATCCTAAATCCAAACGGGGAAGATAGGTAGGTAGAAAAAGTTTTATTATCTACCCCCTCTACAGGCCCCTAGATCCCTGATCAAGAAAATAAATATTCATATACCGCCAAACCCATCGATAATGACGTTATATTTTACTATAGGTGTAGACAGCGTAACCTAACCAAGCAAACGGAGCACAAAATGGACAGAGATCTCGTATATCAGATTCTTAATAACTGGCGCCACTGGGCAGTTTTCTGCGCATTGAAAGATGCTAAACGAATCCGTACTGAAACACCCACAGGACCCGAGTGGCAATGGCGATTGAATACTCCACTGGGGGATGCCGTTATTGACACAAAGATCTATGCTCAAATGGAACAGCGGGTCCATGACCTTCTTGATCAAGAGCGGGAAAATCTCTTTGATCAATTAGCTAGATCAAAAAGAACGTTTGATCAGGAAGCCGATCGACTTAGCGCAGTGATCAATGAGATCAAAAGAACATATAGGAGCTGAATATGTGTATGGATAGAGGAATTATTGCAGGAGAGCGTCTCAAATGTATCACCATATACCGTGAATATCTCCCCGAGGAGGAAGTCCTCGGCCATGAAACGGACCTCGCTCTCCTCGAATACTGGATCAGCATGGGAGATGATCAAAAAGCAGCGGATGCATTTAATGATCTCACTGATCGTATGACTGAATGGAGAGATCGTAGGGCAAATTTCATCAACCATGTAAAAGGACACAAATGTTAATTTTTGAGCCAGAAGATAATAATCCAACTGACTCGTCCAATGAGAATGGAGCTGATCAATGACCGTATTTACACTGATGACGTTAATTACGTTAATTTCGTTACTACTGCTAGGAGCACTGGCAGTAGCTGTTGTCCCCGTACCCCTTGACTCGTCCAATGAGAATGGAGCTGATCAATGAGTGATTCAGTACATGCCCAGATCCGGGCCGATTTAGAATCATATCTCGATAGTAATCTCGACCTCCCATCTGATAAGGCCCTGTGCCAGATCCTAGCAGATAAATTCGATCGTACTACTAAAACCGTGCAGAACATACTGGCAATGGTTAGGGCTGATCAAACACCTGAGACTCCCTCAGAAGCCTCGTACCGGTTTTCTGTATCCCTGTCCGATGTCCACATCCCGTTTGAAGATAAAAAGGCTCTAGCGTCTATCGAGGAGTTCCTAGTAGATACCCAGCCGGACGATCTTATCCTCAACGGCGACTTCATAGATGCATATAGCATTTCCTCGTTTCCCACCGACCCCCGTAAACCGCTTCTACAAGAAGAGCTTGATCAAGCACGGGCCTACCTAGAGAGATGGCGTAAGAAACTCCCTAACACCAAGATAGTGTACCTCGATGGTAACCATGATCAAAGAGCACAGAGGATCAAGCACGCTAATACAGGGCTATATGGCCTCCGATGTCTAGAGATCCCCAATCTTCTTGATCTGTCCTCACTAGATATAGATTACTACGAGTATATGGACCCATACCAAATAGGGGAGATGGTCTTTGTTCACGGAAATAGAATTTCTAAGCACAGTGCCTATTCGGCAAAAGCCACGATCACAGATGGCGGCTTTCCTAACGTGATGATCGGCCATGTGCATAGAATGGGCATGTATGTACACACAGGTTATGAGGGCACCCGTAGAGCCTATGAGCAGGGCCATCTCTGTGACGTAGATCAAGCAGACTATATCAGCAACCCTAACTGGGCTACGGGATTCGGTGTCGTGTACCATGACAGTTCTGATCAACTAATTGACGTAAGGCTCGTCGGCATTACAGACGGACGTTTCATCTTCAACGGTAAGATCTACGGAGGTCAGTAATATGTCCCAGATCTCACTTACATCTAGGTATACCCCTGATGGGATAGGCGCACAGCATATATCCCTATCATGGACCCCCTCAGGGCCCGTACAGTTAGAGTCCGTATCGGATTGTGTACTGGTATGGGTATATCTAGCAGAGATCTTGGACACTGACTCAAACAACGGCATCTCCTACGAAGATCTTTACGAAACATCCATATCAGGATCAACACCATCTGCATCTGAGCCCATAGATCTCGTCCTAACCCAGAAATCTCTCTCAAAAGCGATTGAGAAAGCCCTTCTCACCCACTCACAGACTGTTAGAGACGCTTGGTGGTATGTATACGTAGGTGGGCTAACCCCATACTATGCATCTCTCCACGTGGAGCTGACAGCCCGTCGCATTGAAGAGATCGTACCCTATGTTACGGATGCGATCCAAATGGAGCTAGAAAATGCAGATATCATTTGAGGATCTACATAAAGTTATGGAGAGTAATAGTATTGAAATTCTGATCAAAGAGATTCTGGAACCAGAAGAGGAGATCAAGCCTATACGAGGATACAATGACTACTGGATCTCGTCAAAAGGGAGGGTGATCTCTACTAAAGGCAGATCTCCCCGTATCCTTAGTACGTGGGCTAATGCTACCTCTGAGTCTCTCGTCGAGTTGCAGAAAAACGGAGAGATCTCACATTTAAGCACGAAGAAACTGAGATCAGACCATTATGACGACTATATGACCCCTCTTTCAGCGGTCGAAGACTATCTTATTGATCAATATGGCGATGATCCTGAGATCTTGGAGTGGGTTGATCAAGAATTAGCCCCTTTGATCAAACGCCGCAAACCTGATCAAAAACCCTAATATTGATACAGATAAGCCGAAGACTCTATAGAGGAGAGCATATGTCTGATCAATGTAAAGGAAAAACCGCTAATGGGGAGCAATGCAACCGTGACGGACTGCGAGATGGGTACTGCTGGCAACATGAGGCCGGTGCTGATAACTCATGGTCATCTGATCGTGTCCTCACGAAAGAGGAGGAGATCTGGGTAGCGGAATATCTAGTAACAGGCAGCGCACAGGAGGCTGCATGGGTGGCATATAACCTTAGTAACCCCGCCTCAGCCTCCTCCAAAGGGCATGAAGTTCGTAACAGACCTCACGTGGTTAAAGCTATACAGGCTGCACTAGGAGCTGACCCTCGTGTAGCAGATAAAACTGAGAGAGCCCGTCTATGGACCGAGATCATGCGCGATCCGAATACAGGACCAAGAGATCGGATCAAAGCAGCAGAGACGCTTGGGAAAGTCGCTGGCGATTTCATTGATCGAGTTGAGATCAGTGGTAAAGACGGCGGGCCCATAGAATTGCTAAAACAAATGACTGATCAAGAGTTAGAAGAGAGGCTGGCCCTGCTTGAAGAGATCGGTTCCCTAGCTGATCAAGAGGATGATGAGTAACTCACGTAGACGGGCTATATTATTAGATGAGAAGGCTGTCAGGGCAGCTCGTAGGAGCTTTCTTGCGTTCTACCTATACCAATACCCAGAACTAACCCCTTCGTGGCACCACAAGGCCATCTGTAGGGAGTATCAGGCTCTTGTAGGGGATCGGCAGCGGTTAGCTATTAGTATGCCGCCCGGACACGCTAAGAGTTTCCTTACTAATCTATTCTGTGCTTGGCAGTTAGGACGTGATCCTGAAACCCGTATCATAACATCTTCATACTCAGATCGACTGGTGCGCCATAACTGTAAAAATATCAGAGAGATACTAGAGACCCCCAGCTTTCAGCGAGTGTTCCCTCTGGTGGCTATTGATCATAATGACACTCTCACCTCAAAAGAGTTTCATATACGGGGCGCTAGAGGCTATTTACTTGCAGAACCTGCTGGCGGTCAGATCACGGGTTTTAGAGCCGATCTATTAGTAGTAGATGACCCTTATAAAGGTATGAAACAGGCTCGATCAAACACATATAATGCTGACATCAAGGAGTGGTTCGACGGAACCTTTAGATCAAGAGGCCATTCCGATACAAAAGAACTCGTAATCCATACCAGATGGACAATGGACGATTTGATTGGCTGGTTAATGGAGCGAGAAGGTGCTTCTTGGTCTAATATTGTCCTTACAGCAATCAAAGAGGGCACCGATGATGAATATAAGAAAGATCCCAGATCAATAGGGGACGCTCTCTGGCCCGAAATGGTTGATATAGATACGTTAGAGGAGAGACAGCTCCACAATGCCAGCATATTCTTTGCTCTATACCAACAGAAACCGGCTCCTCCGGGCGGTGAGATCATCAAAACCAAGTGGACTGAGAACCGATATACCACATTACCCTCCTCCTTTGATCAAATAATTCAGTCATGGGACCTGAGAAATGGTGGTAAAGGAAGCAATACCTCGTATGCAGTGGGACAACTGTGGGGCAAAAAAGGCCCAAACGCATATCTCATTGATCAGGTTCGAGATAGATGGGATTTTCCCCAAACCCTGACTATTCTAACAAACAAACTGAACGATCCCATGTGGGGTCAGGCATCCGTCATACTCATAGAAGATAAAGCTGACGGTCGTACCGCAATACCACTTCTGAAGAAAAGGTTTTCAGGAATACACCCGGTCAACCCCTCAGGCTCTAAAGAAGAGCGCTGTAGTGCAACCACAGCCTACTGGTCCACAGGAAATGTGATTTTACCCTCCAATGCACCGTGGCTGTCCGCATATATATCAGAAACAACGAGGTTTCCAGGTGCAGCTAATGATGATCAAATAGACGCTACTACACAGGCGCTAGAACACCTCTTCCAAGCATCCACTTTTTCATGGGTTATCGTATGATCGAATGGCTAAAACGTAAATTATCAGGAGATCAGACGGGATCTGATCAATCAAGAGCCATTGACCCAAAAGTGATCAACGGTATCCGGATGTTTTTGATGGATCGGTCCAACTCTTCGTTGTCAGAAAGCCAGATCTTAGATGAGCTGCACGAAAACCCTATTTTCTATTCGTGTGTCTCGTTGATCGCATCCCAGATCGCCGGAACCGATATATATCCCATGATCAATGGGGAGATCGCCCGAACCCACCCTGTAGCTCGAAAACTAGCGAACCCAAACAGATTTCACTCCCAATATACGTTTTTCTGGCTCTTAGCTGCATATTCTTTGACAGTAGCCAACGTATATATCTACGTCTACCCCAATGGGAACATGATCCCAGTTAGCCCTACGAGGGTAACCCATCAAGGCGGGTTTCAATACCAAGTACAGATAGGATCTGCTACGTACACCGCCACAATGGATAAAAACCTCGTAAAGATCAGCACTCCTGACCTTAGAGAGCCATGCATTAGTGGTACGGGCATTGGAGCTGCGATCAATAGAGAGGTTTCGATCTCTGCGGCAGCCCAGAAACATGAACTGTCTACCCTAGAAAATAATGCTCGTCCTGATCTACTAGTAAACCTTAGTGGTGCCTCAGTAGACGCCGTTAAAAAATACGGTGAGGACTGGGCAGCAGCTAATAAAGGCCCCGAGAATGCAGGTAAAACCTCATTCCTATCCGCAGAACGGATGGATGTGGAGGCTCTCAACAGCTCTTTCTCTGATATGGGCTTCATTGAACTACGAGAGCACAGCAATGACACGATCAGACGAACCTTTGGGATCCCACCGGAGCTTCTAGGTAAATCAGAAAACAGTAATAGAGCTACTATAGACGCAGCTTTCTTTGTGTTTGCTAAAATGGTCCTCAAACCACAGCTCCGGCTGTTGTTGGACGGTCTGAATGCTCAGCTACTACCTCTGATCACCACAGATCGGTCAGTATATCTGGTGCATGAGGAAGTGGTACCCGAGAACAATGAATTCGCTCTAGAGGTGATGAAAGAATTCCCTCAGGCGTATTCGATAAATGATGCACGTAAACTCACAGGGCACCAGCCGGTCGCAGGAGGAGATAGACCTCTAGTAGGCGATCTTGATGTGTCTAACACTGAAGAAACCCCTGTACGGGCTGAGATCAGTCCTAGAGCACCGTTGGGTAATAGTATCAAACGCATCTCAGGCTCAATGCCGGAGGAGCTGTACTTTGCAGCTCTCAATCGTGAACTGATCAATCAGAAAAAGCTAACCTATGATGGAGCACAAAATGGTAAAAAATAAGGCCGATAGAGAAACTGCTCCTTCAAAGGATACGCAGGATCTACAGGTAGAAATACGTCGTGATCAAGAGTTAGGTGAAAACCAATTCAGAGCAGTGATCTCAACAGGAGTCCGTGATCGCTATGGGACATCTTTTGCTCCTCTAGGAGCTGATACACGCAATTGGCTGGCTAACCCCGTGGTCTACTATAGACATGATCGAGGAATGCTGCCTATTGGACATGGGACAGCTCTGACACTGACCTCCGATGGTCGATGGGTTGCAGATTTCGAGGTAGACGGTTTTACCGAGTTTGAGCGCATCGTGATCAAGAAACTAAACAGTGGGACGCTGAATGCAGTCTCTATTGGAGCCCACGTAGACCGATCTACCATCGAATATGATGAACGGACGGAGACGGAGATCTACAATAACTGGGAACTATATGAGTTTTCGGTAGTAGGGATCGGGGGTAACCCTGAGGCATTAGTAACAGATAGATCAATGCCCGAAGATGCGACCGCTGAGGACTATTTAGCCGAATTTAACCAGATTATAGCTGATCATATAGCTGAGAGAGGAATCGTGGAACCTGAGAAAGAAGAAGTGGTGCTCACCGTCGAGGAGAGGGTCGAGGTACTGGAGAATACGATCAAAGAAATGGTTGATCAGCTAGCAAAAAGGGATGCCGACTACGGTAAACCAGTCAATATAACCGTAGAGGCTAGAGGATCTCTTAGGGGGGATGAGCCGGCGAACCCCGAACCCCTAATTTCGGAACAAGACGATACAGAAGCTCCAGAGGACCGGTCTTATATTGATCAGTTACTCTATGAGCTTCGCCAGAAAGATTTAGAAGAGATCCATCCCCTAGCCGGATTGGACCTCAAAGACTTTGAGTTTTAACAAACCTATATAGGAGCCTTTATATGGCTGATCAAAAGAGTAAGTTGGAAGAGCTAGAAGAGTTTATCGATGAGCGGGTTTCCAAGCGAGTTGGAGAATCCGAAAAAGAGTTGGAGAGCCGTATGGATCAGAAATTGGCTTCGGCACCCGCTGTACATACCGAAAGCCGTACTTCCAAGTGGGTTGGGTATCAGCCTTCTTCGGACGGATCGGCTCTTCGGGAATGGGTTGCCTGTCATATCCGGGCTCATGAAGCCGGTGAACGTCAGAATGCTCAGAACCAGTATGCTAATCTAGAGCGCTATGCGTCGGAACCCGAATTCGTAAAACGAGTACTCGTTCCTCACATGGAAGAGCGTGATGTCGTTGCAGGTAGTGGTGGAGCTGCTAAAACCCTCCGATCTCCCTTGTTTCAGGAGATCTTGGGCCAGCTTCGTGTCAAAGCTACCCTCTTGAACATGGTACAGGTCCGACCGATGGAGACGAAGACTCTCGATATCTCCGATGAGGTAGAGAAAGCGACGTTTGCATGGACCGCAGAAAGTGACGAGATCACTGCTTCTCAGTATGACACTGCCAGCACGCAGCTTGTAGCTAAAAAGTGTGCAGGCCGTGTACGAGTGACGAATGATTTCCTTCGTATGGACCCCCTTATGAAGGCCAACTGGATTACCGATAAGATGATTCAGGATCTTGCTGTGGAGATGGAGAGAGCAATCCTTCTTGGCTCCGCTGGTGGACCTGCCGACATTTTTGCTGAGATCCACGCTGACAATAAGTTCGAGCTGATCGGGTCTTCGGATCTTGCAGCTTATGAAGCAAAAGTCCACGAGATCGCTGAAGCTGTTACCACTGACCCCGTGAACGTCAGTCTACAGGACGTCAAAGTGCTTTCCGGTATCAGCCACGTCAATTTCCTTCGTCGTCAGAGAACTAGTGGTAACCGAATCTTCGGTGAAACTCGATCAGATATGGAACTTGATCAGTACCCCCTCAGTGCATCTGGGTTGATCGGAAACGATTTCAACGATGCTGCTGAAACCGCATCTTCTGGTACAGGTGTTACCAATGCGACCCGTGTATATGCTGGAGATTTTCAGGCGTATATTCTTGGTATCATGACGACTCCAGAGCTTTCCATCTCCGAGCACCAGTTTCACTCGTCGGATCTGACTCAGTTCCGTCTCGTGCAACATGCAGATGGTAAGATGCCCCAGAACAAGCGGGTAGCTGTTCTGACCACAAACATTGCTAATGTATCCTAAGTAAAAAGCGACCTATGGTACTTGAGAGGGGTTCGATTCCCCTCTGGTCGCATTCAAACCCGCCATAAATGGAGTTTCACATGCCGAAATTATACCGCTGTAAACAATTGGTTGGCAACAACCGCCTATCTATCTACGAATATGAAGAGAAAAAAGCGCTACGGCTGGAGTCTGCTGGTGATGTACAAATCCTCAATTATGAAAAAGCCGACGTACCAGATCAAGCTACCTGTGCAGGTAAAACAGCCGATGGTGCTCCTTGTAATAGACAGCCTAAAGAAGGGGAGTCCACTTGCTGGCAACATGAGAGTCGTGAAGAGGTCGAATAATGTATGTGACGCTGGCTGATCTAAAACTTGATCTGGGGATAGAACTAGCGGACGACTCCCATGATCAATATCTGGAACGACGGCTTCGAGTGGTTTCCGCTTTTTTCGATACGTTAACAGAAAGGTCGTTTGATCAAAGGACAGTTACTGAGAAGCTCTCACAGTCCTCAGGAAGACGTCGTTTGCACCTATCTGAGCATCCAGTCACATCTATTACGTCAATCTCTCTACGAGGCTCTGAGATCGCCTCAGCCGATTATGAGCTAGAGGATAAGGTCGGATTCGTTACTAAAACCAACGGAGGTTACTGGGACGGTACTGGGATCGCATCTTATACTATTGATGGGACTCCAGAAGTGCAGGAGATCAACGAATACACAGTGGTATATGAAGCGGGTTACGCCACTATCCCCTACGATATACAAGATGCTGTCGTGGCTCAGGTATCTCTAGAGTACTACCGAAAGGGCAATGACCCCGCAATTAGCTCAATGAGTGTGTTGGGAGACTCCGTTTCCTATAATAATAGTGCTACAACAATGAGATCTCCTGTTTTCGATGCAGTAGTATCCAAGTACCGGCGTATGGTGGTCGTATGAGCTTCTCACAGGCATATACAGACGTTATAGAGGTCAAGGCTGTTACAGGGGTAGATGGAGCAGGAAAACCTTCCTACGGATCAGCTAGAGAGGTCAAATGCAAGATCCGATCGGCAGAAGGCCGCATATTAGCAGAAGGCATCCTCGTAGATGCTAACCATGTTATAAAATGCGCAGATCCTGACATCGGAGTAACAGATGAAGTTACGCTGCCGAGTGGTAAGAAATATACCCCCGCAGGTGTAACCCGGAGCACTGGATTAACTGGTCAATTGGTAACGGAGATCGTGCTATGAGCAACCCCCTAGAAGTTCTCATGTCCAACGTAAAAGGGTTCGGATCTAAACTGGAGGCTGAGTCCACAAAAGCAGCAGAAATTGCAGCAGAGAAGGTTTTAGAGGTTTCTACGCAGTATGTACCCGTTGTAACCGGAGCACTTAGGGCTAGTGGTAAGGTTTTAAAAGAGAGAGGACAGGTATTTGTGCTATATACCGAAGATTACGCCATTGACGTGCATGAAAATAGTGGATCTACAGGGTATAAGTTCCTCGAAAGAGCTATGCAAGAGACAGATGTCAAAGGCATCATAACCACAGAACTGGGTAAGAGGCTTAAATGAGAGACTACCCTGAAATAGTGAGGCAGCATCTTATCTCTGAGGGACTTTCTAATGTTTTTAGGGGGACTGAGAAACCGTCAAACGCTTATATCCCCGATGACAGCATTTTCGTAGCTCAGTATGGGGGTTTTCAGCCTCAAAGTGAGTTCGGATCTACTGAACAGATCCACCAGATAAGCATTCAGGTGTTGGTGAGATCAAATCCCGGTGAAGAAGACACAGTACAGACGACCGCCAATGACGTTTATGATGCTCTCCGTAATGCCAGTCCTACGGGAACGATGGTAATACAACCGAACTCGCCGCCACTTCGTCTCTCTATTGATGACAGTGATCGGTATAAGTTTTCAATCAACTGCACGGTCAGTGCGCAAGAGTAAAACCCTAATAATCAAACAATAGGTGTAGAGTAAAAGCTCACTACCTTCCCATATCAGGAGCGACAACATGGCTAATGCCACAGCAGGTTTTAACGGTACACTCGAAGTTTCGGACGATGGATCTACGTGGACCGATCTAGGTGGAATGGATTCCGCCGATTTTGAACAAATCCTCGAAGAAATTGCAGCTACTGAATTTGGTGACACCAATGTCCGTAGGATCTATGGCTTGGGCGATGCATCTGCATCCTGCTCGGGTTATGCTGATTCTGATGATGCAGGTCAAACCCTTATTCAGACCAACTTTTCTGCCCGAGATAACGTATATGTACGTTATCTTTATGACGGAACGAATGGACTAAGTGCAGAATTTATCTGCACGTCTATCGCAACTGAAAGTGCAGTAGATGGTAGGGGTGGAGATCGCTCTTATTCCTTCTCACTGGCTAATGGTTCGGTAACAGTAGTTTAATATAACCCCCTTTTAATAGGAGAAGAACATGGCTAATGCCACAGCAGGATATAAAACTGTCCTCCAATTAACGGGGGAGCCGATAACAATGACGGAAGAGTCGTTATCCAATACTGGAGATGGTAAAACCTTTGAGGTCGATGCTTCCGCTAGATCGATCTGGAATTGGGAAACAGCAGTCACAGTAGAAGTCTCAGATGACGCAGGCGCTACTTGGACCGCTGCACCACTTCATACTATCAAATACCTTAGTGGTAAAGTGGTATTTTCCGCTTCTCAGACCGGTAAAATGGTCCGTGCCAGCGGCGAATACCTACCACGTTTTGATTGGGCTAGGGCTTCTGAGTGCTCTTTTGAGCAGTCCGCCAATGATCAGGTCACTACTGCGTTTGGTGATACTAACGTGTCACGGATCTACGGACTATCAGAAGTTAGTGGTGACCTATCAGCATTTGTTCTTTTGGATCAACCAATGGACGGAGATGGTGGTACCGAAGACAGCGTAAGGGATCTATTGGCAGGTAGGAAGTTCATTGTCCTCTCATACCAACCCAATAGCGACGTAGAGTATTACGAGAGGGCAGTGGTGATGTTAACCTCAGCGGCTCTTGAAATGTCTGTAGACGCCGTACAGGGAGCCTCAGTATCATTCGTGAGTGCAAGTCCAAAAAGTTTAGGAAATAGTCAGGTTATTTTTGAAGTTGGATAACCTAATAATCTCATAAGGAGATCGTAATGTCCGATCAGTTAAAAGAAGCACGAGCACAGTTTTTCAGTGGACCTACATATAAAGGTCCGACCGTCGACGTCGAAATTGATGGCGTTCTGCTTGAATGCCGCAGCCCCAAAGCCAAGCACAGCCTCCGGGGGATGGCTAAGGGTAATTTCAAGATCGAGAACCCTGATATGGGCGAGATCATCTTGGATTGCTTTTTCCTAAAAGAGACGGGGCAGCAGTTCTTTGATAAAAGCCACCTCGAAGAGTTGGCTGAGTCTAGTGCTCATAATGATGGCATCCTGTCCCAGTTGGCCGATGCTATTGAACGGGTATCAGCAAAAGTCGTAGACCTTGACGAGGCCGAAAAAAACTAATCGACTCCGGTAGGAAACTCCTGTGGGACTGCTCCCGCATGATGGACTACCGGCTACTCCCTAACGAGATAGAAGAACAATGGAGGGCTAGTGACGTAGTAGAATTTCTCGCATATCAGAGATTGCTCTCCAAAGCTCAAAAAAAGTAAATCCATAGGACCCCGAGGATAACATGGCAGCACTAGGCGCCGTAAAATTAGCAATAGGTGCGGATGTAAGTTCTGCCATGAAGTCTTTGGGGTCTTTGTCTATGGGACTAGCCAAAGTAGGGACTGCCGCTGCCGCTGTTACGGCTGCACTAGCAGGACTTGCTGTAAAAGGAGCTGGAGATTTTGAGGCTACTCTCACCTCTGCTGCCGCTAAAACAGATGATTTCACAGGATCACTAGAAGCATTTGAAAAGGCAGCTATTAGTGCTGGAGCAAAAAGTGCTTTCTCAGCCAATGAGGCTGCGGGCGCACTAGAAGAGCTGGCAATGAGTGGCTATTCTGCCACTGAGGCCACCTCTGCACTTGAGGCCGTTCTTAATGGTGCAGCTGCATCGGGGATGGATCTCTCTCAGACCACCGAGATCTTAACAGGTATTACACAGGGTTTTGGGAAAGAAGCTACTGAGATGGCAGCCGTTACCGATATTATGGCATCCACAGCCACATCTTCTTCTCAGACGATGGAGCAGTTGGGGCAGTCAATGTCTTACGCAGCCCCTGTAGCAAACGGACTGGGGATCAGGCTCTCAGAAACCGCTGCTGTTATGGGTCTTCTGGCAGACGCTAATATCAAGGGGTCAAGGGCAGGAACCGGTTTCAATAATATCCTTTCCAAAATGGTAGATGCCTCCGATTCGTTAGGAGGATCTCTCACGGCAGCCGATGTTGAAAGTAAAGGGTTCGCAGGCTCACTAGAATACCTACAGGAACGGGGCCTCACTGCACAGAATGCAATAGATCTTTTTGGTAGGGAAGCTGGACCCGCTCTACAGGCTCTTCTGGGTAGGGGAGCAGGTGCTATACGGGAGTTTGACGAAGAACTACAGGAAGCTGGTGGTACTGCTCAGGATATCGCGGACAAGCAGCTCAATACGTTTAATGGCCAGATGCAGATCCTCACGGGAACTATCGAAACATTGGGGATAGCGTTCGGACAGACACTTATGCCTGTCATGAAAGAGGTAATGACGGTATTTCAAGAGATCTTTGGTGGACTTATCAGCACGGAAGAGTCTTTCGAGGATCTAGCAGAGTCCAGTGATGGCTTTGTAGATATGATCACTAAAGCTAGCAGTGGTGGTACCAAATTCGAGCAGGTCCTAGATAAGATCAAGACTGCTATGAGAATTGTAGCAGATACTGTCAGGCCAGTAGTTGGTGTTATCAAGATCCTAGCCGATGCTTTTGTGGACGTAGGCAAAGCTATACTAGGTTCCATGAGTACAGGGACATCTTCGGTCCGAGAATTTGTAGACAAAGGGCTACTACTAGGAATACGTGGTGTGATCTCTATGACCGAAGCTATCAACAACTGGGCAAAGCGAATGGCAGCAGGTGCCACTTTCATAGGCACTGTAGTCAAGCGTCTAACGCTCTTTGCCAAGAGCTTGGGTGTGGGTGTGGGTGCTGTTCTACTTCTGGGTAAGGTGGTCAGAGCATTCATCTCAGAAGGTCTTAGCGTACTTCTAAAAGGACTTGCTGCTCTTATTGATACGATGGCTCAACTAGCCAACCACCCTTTTGCCGATGCTTTTCCGGGGATCGAAACCATACGTGACGGTCTTGCTGGCGCTGTAGATAATACGCAGGCCCTGTCCGATATGTTCGGCGAGAGTTCTGATCAGCTTCTGGCAGGGGCCGAAGAGGATATGTATTCTCTCAATGGGCGTATCAATGATCTGAAAGACACTCTGGACGAGGACATGGGTGCTAAGGTCGAGGAGCTGATGGACCGTATTGCAGAAGGTACTGCGGGAGCCCGTGAAGAGCTTGTAGAGCTTCTACGAGTAGCAGAAGAGGGTATCCACCATAGCACTGTAGAAGTGGAAGAGAGCAGCTCGGGGGCGGACTCAGGAGATGGTGGTAATAGTGATACTACTAGCGGGGGTAGTGGTAGTGGTAGTGGAGCAGCCGAGGAGAATGAGTTCCTAAAAGAACGTCTAAATATCCTCAATGCTGTTACCGATGTTGAGAAAGCACAGGCCGAGCTAGCATTAGCAAGAGCACAGGCAGACGAGAAAAATCTTACTGGACTCGCAAGAGAATTAGCTCTTGGACAAGAGAAGCTTAACTTGGCTAGAGCAGAAGCGTCTGCGGCGGATAGAAGTGACCAAAGGGATGCTGATATAGCACATGCAGAGGCAATGCGAACCTTTTTGCTGGAGAAGAACACAGCCCTTGCTGAGGAAATGGCACATGAGATGGCCCTTCAGGCAATGCGGCTCCGAAAACAGGAAATGGAAGCAGAAGGTCTTTCTAACTCTGAGATCGAGTTGGAGATGATACGCATGAGGGCAGGACTAGAAGGTGAGATCAACCGACTTTTAGAAGAGCGTTCGGAAACCCAAGATGAGGGAAAGGCTACTATAGAAGAGAAAAATGCGGCCCTTAGTAGTATGACTACCAGCATCGGATCTGCTATTAGCGCTATGGGACAGGCAAATGGTGCCTCTAAGAAATGGGCTAAGGGTGTTCAAGGGGTGGGTGCCATGATCCAAAAAGCGCTGGCTTTCCAGTTAGCTCTAAATGCAGCGTCGGCAGCTAACCCGTTCGGGGCTATTGCTGCTGGTGTCGGTCTTCTGGCTACTGGTATCTCTACCATTGCTGGTATGAAAGACGACGAGGATAGTAGTGTTGCTAACTCTAAGGAGCAGGAGAATGATCGGCTTGCTAAAAACATCGCTAAGAGCATAGCTGATGAGCAAGAGAAAAGGTTCGGACAGCCTATTAATATCTCCGTAGATGCTCGTGGTGCTCTTGTGGGTGAAGAGAATGAGGTGGCCCGTAGTATCACAGATCTCGTAGAGGGAGAGCTTAATAACCGAGTGGGTGGCTTAGGCGGAGGTAGAGGATAATGACTAATTTCTACACAGGAGCAGACAAATGGGTCTACCCTATTTGGTTACCTGCGGAGTCACCAACCCTCTGGTCTTTCCGGTATAAGGAAGACGGGGAAGTAAATCAAGATATCCGCCTTAAAGAGGGTTGGTATTATAATATCAAAGACGACGAAGCCTTTATAACTTTCACAGGCGGAGCTGGCTGGGTAACACCACAGGTATCCAATGTAGATCTTTTACCGCTTTTGTCGATGTTAGAGGCTTCTTTAAATGAAGTGGCAGTAGCTAACACATTTGAAATTGTATCAGCAGATCCTATTAACCAAGGGCCACCTAACAGCGCATTTAAGATCAACCGGACCAGTGGTACGACGGATTGGAGCCTTTCTTCTTATTTAGATCCAGCTTTCAATCAGTCCTCTAAGGATGCCAGTTTAGTTGGGCAGAGAATGGCTACCCCCTCCCCCGAGCAATGGAGTTATTCTCTGGGGGAGAACACTATGGGCGGGTCATATAATACGGCATTTTATGTACCTTATGGAACTTGGTGTCCGGGTATTGCCGCATCTGACAAACGATCTAATCAAACTAAACAGTCATTTTCGGCAGGTTATGGTAAGGGGCAGTATTATGTGAATAGGTGGGTGGGCCAGAACCACCGTAGGATACGGTATTTTAATGTACCCTCCCCGTATGTTCGAAATGCACCCGCTGATATTTTTGAGCTACTTCCACCCACCGATCTAATCACACAGAATTACTATAACAAATTCCTTGATCTTTGGACAGTAGGAGCGGAGTCAGGTCGAGACAGCATTCTCATTCATAATACAGGTACAGAAGACGGAGCTTCCCTTAACTATAAAGACCATGAGTACGAGCTGGTCCGTTTTGTAGATCCTCAGTCTTTCTCAGATGTTAGGTCTGTTATCCGGGACATACCCGGAGGAGAGCGCTATGAATTGGATTTCAAGGTTCTCGTGACGTTCAGCAATTGGAGACATTGATATGCCAAAATTCCGTAGTTTGTCAATTTTCTACCCCCATGAGGTGGTGGCGGGCGAAAATACTATTGTGATAGACCACCCCATTAGTGGGCGTCACGAAATTAATGTTCCGGCTGGTTTTTATTGGACACTGAGAGATCCCCCTGACAGTTTACACAAGATACTTACCGATCTGCTTTTTGACGCCACTGGGGATCCTGACGTGGAAGTAGCATTCTGGGATGAAAGGCAAAATTACATACTAACTGGGCCATCGGGCCTTCAATATCTAGTCGAAGACCCCCAATGGACCTACCCGCTGATGCAATTAGGTATACCAGAAGACACTACTAATTTTTCGGTGGAGGATGGGTTTCTTTATTTAGGGACAGTTGGGGGCTCTTTCACTGTGTACCCCCATGATCTGTCCACAAGTACAAAGTGGATAGATGATCTAGTTATCATGGATTACAGAGGTTGGGCAACACAGACTATATCCGTTTCGGACACAGGACCGAATACCTCATCCGTAGGTTTTAATCCTTCTATACAACTCGGAATTTCTTTAAATCATTTGGGGTCTGTACTAGTGTATAAGAATAGGAATTTTGTACAAGAGGAGCTGGAAAAAACGTATGCAGGTACTTCCGCTTTAGATTCGATGCTCAAAGTTACAAATAATACGATTGAAAAACTATGGGAAACACTACCTAAATTCAGTAATCCAGAAAACGAGTTTGGTCATTTCAAGATCGCATTGAGGAAAAATAATCACCTACAAATTATCAAAGCAGTTTGGGATGATCCTCAGCAAATCAGTGATTTTAGTAACTGCATAGCCGATGAGCCCGGATCTAACGGAGAGAAATATAGCGTTAATCTCCGTTTCAAAACTTTTGCTTCTGAGATCAAGGAGACCCTGTGAGAGTTTATGGATTTACCATAGCTGGTATAAACCGCAAGGGGTATGCAGGGCAAGCCATGTTCGCTTTCTCGTCTTCGGAGAGAGCAATCCCTCTTTTAGAAGATGATATTGAGTATGATAGCAGCGGCGACATAACGTATTCTGTTATCCCATGTCTTCTCACCAACGTAGGAGCTATAGCCACATCCTTTGACCCCTACCGGGTCCGGGAGAAATTCTCTACCTACCGGTTCTCCTTGTCTGCAACAGATGAGGTTGGGTCTACTTTTTTCAGGCTACAGGATCAGGCCATATCAGAAGTGGGCGCTGAGATAGCAGCAGCAGATACCACACTGGATCTTGGCACCTCTGGATTAGATACTGCCCCCTTTGATATAGAGGGAGATACCAACTATGTAGTCTACTACTTGGGCAAAGAGACGATCTATGTACCAGAGGGTGGTCATACCACCGGCGGCGTATATGAAGGCTGTGTGAGAGCTGCTGCGGGTTCTAAAGCCCAGAGGCATAAAGAAGGTAATTTCATATATGATGATGTCCCGTTCTGGATTGGGAGGCAGGCTACACTTTTCAGTTGGACTCCAGATGATGGGCAAGTTATCCGTGATATCGGAGTGATCTCTAACAGTGTTGGTATGAAAAATGCTCGTATCAATATTGAGATGAACTCGTATCTCTCCGGTCTAGATAGAATGAGCGTAAACCAAAATCCGATCTCTTTTCCACATCAGGCAAACAACATCCGCGATTCTATCCGGGTGGCCAGCAGTGGTGGGCTGACTGGGTACTCCTTAGTCGGACAAATGGACGTTATTGAAACGGATAGTGATATCTCTTTCAATATGTACAAAACGCATGAACCCGATGGATCGCCCTTGATTGGATCTCTTGAGAGAGGTGTCTTTTTGCAGGTCGATAAGGACTACTGTGTCTACATGGGAGACGGACAATTTGATTCTGATACCGGCTATTTCCTGAGAAATGATGGTGGGTTAGACGGTCTTTTTGGGTCTGATTTTGTATATGAAGAGGATCTGGACAAACAATTCCAAGAATTCCATGCCCTTTTTGGGATCAAGAGAGATACAGAAGATCCAAAGACATTTCATGGGCCTACAGAAGCCTATGAGTATCTAACAATTAACACAGGTCTTGTGGAAGTCTACAAATACCACCCCCTTGCCATCTGCGCAGGGTTTCTGATGAGTACCCAAAGTGAGCGTATCAATGCTGATCGCTTTGATGTATTCCACCACAACTGGTCACTAGATAAAGCAGATGCTTTCTCCGACGCCTCCATTCAAGAGGTACATGATCTTATCAAAGCGACACCGTGGGCACAGGTTGACCAGCTCATACTGGGAGCCAGTTCTAATAGTATCAAAATGGTCTCCGTAATCCGGGAGATCCTGCACACCTACGGGTTCAAACTCTCTGTGGATAATGAGGGGTATCTCAAGTTCTCGAAGATCGGCCTTATGGGTGTTGGTGAGTTCTCCGAAGCTATCACCAATCCAATTACTGCACTAGCATCTGGTCTATTATCCTTTGAGGACGGCTCAGCGGACCGTACAACGGTTCTTAGTGGTACCTATGGTAAAACACCTTGGCGTAAAGGGAGAAGCTTTCAGGTGTCCTCTCTACCCTCACAGGCGTTGCCTCCAGAAGCTCAGGGGGCTTTTGATGAGATGAGTGTGATGGCAGACACTATCAACAGCATTTCGGACCTTAGAGCGCAGATGGAGAGTCGGACTCTTATTC
>Ga0306901_1000414_pt1 | contig 19205 bp, 18 predicted proteins | sample AntRauMFilla3767_FD_190431 | JGI IMG/M metagenome (GOLD analysis project Ga0306901, IMG submission 190431) | Saline lake microbial communities from Rauer Islands, Antarctica - Metagenome Filla 3 #767 (v2) (version 2) | ecosystem: Environmental > Aquatic > Non-marine Saline and Alkaline > Saline ... | reverse complement strand
GACATTTATAGCAGCCGTTCTAAATCCTGTCTCGTACATAGCACAGCAAGATTGTGACATAATACATGAGTAAAAAAAATAAGCCGTCCAAGTGGGCGTTTCAAATTTGAATTGACGAACTGTATCAGACGTCCTGCTGTGCACCCTCGAACTCAGTGACGCACGTCCGCACGCGCTCATTGTAAACGGAGACTCGTTTCTTCCATGGGCGTACTTGCATTTTAGTACATACAAGATCCAAGCCAGGAACGAAGAAGACCAGGGCAAATTCGAACTCGTCATCGGTTTGATCGATACGGTAAACAATTTTCGAAAAACGACATTTCAAGAGATGGACGCATTCGACATCTCGCTCGACAACGGGGACGCGTTCTCTGCCGCAAGGGGTGGTTTCAAAAAGTTGTCTGCCCCATTCGGACCCAACCCGATACGCATCGAAACCATATTGTTTCCAACAATAGTCGGCACAAATTTCCTCCCGAAAGTGAGTGTGTCTGAGCGACGGCATCCCGTATTGGAAGCGTGTCTGGAAGATCTGATGAAAGCCGCTTGGCACCCTCGGAGATTCTTGAACTGGTGTATGGACGTCGACGAACAGAGAGAGTTTTACGCGGACTTCCGAAACACTTGATGCAATACACAGAAATTACACTCGGTCAAATTAATTTTGAAACCACGATGATAGTCTAAGCTTTCGTCCTGATAAACTCGTTTACATCGCGAGGTGGAGCTTTAGCTAACTACTATCCGGACAGTTCCATTTTATTATTGGCCTAAATGTACAGTGGTCGTTTATTACCACTTTCTACGATCTCGTCTTTTTAGTCTTTCTCATTAACTTTACTTCGATTTTCGTAGATTTCAATTTTGAATGCAATATGCATGTTTTGGGTTGGCCGATTCTATATATCTAACAATCCGCCGATTGCGCGTTGCCCTTATACCCTGATCATGGAAATATACGGTTTGATACCGTATGTATACGGTATCGGCCAACCCTATGCATGTTCGTTAAATATGACAATGAACAGTCTATTGCACGTACGCTGGCCGCTGTTATGCAGCAGCGCGTCACTGTCGCAGTGCTTGCTTTTTTTCTGGACAGAACTACAAACCACGACGTTGTGTGTGACGCACTTATAATGAGCAATACCTTTTCCTTCTGCGTACTACCCTTGTCAAACAGTGCTCCTCACGTTCTGATGCGGGGTCGAGAGAGAGCTTCAGCATCAGGGTAGTACAATAGTTCCGGGGAAAGTCGTAAACCGACTCATTTGTACGATTTCCTCTATTTTCCGGCAGGTACCACCCTTTGGAAAGCTCGCGAATTGTCTGATATCACGAACTCCCCGGAAGTATTGTACTACCCTGCCGTCTACCACTTTCCCGTGCACCTGAAAGAGGGCCCGCCCAGACCTCTGCGGGTCCCCGTACACGTCCACGCCTAAAAATATTCGTTATTTTTTTGCATGCCCTGTATAGTACGATATTCGACAATGCCATCCGGTGCCCCATCGAAATCACTATCCGCTTTGAACGCGTTAAAAACCCCGGCACGCATACGAGAAAATAAAACGACTTCTCGACTTTTCTCCCGTAACAACAATTTGCAGGACCGGCGACCATTGGGCATCCTTCGTTACTTCATGCCGAGAGAAGGCGGAAGCGGAGATGACCAACAGGAGAAAGAAGAGCGGCGGCGGGATGGAGATCGTGACCGTGTTCATGACGGCTCTGAAACAGGAAGAGGAGAGACAGTAGAAGAGACGCTGGCGGCGGACTCTCCAAAGACAGACGAATCGACTATTCGCTCCCATCCGACATACGTACCCCGACGTCCCGTCATGCTGCCGGTGTATACGGACGGATCGTGTATCAATAACGGAAAACGAGGTGCGGTGGGTGGAATCGGAGTATTTTTCGGTCACGGAGACACGCGAAACGTGAGCGAGTGTGTAGAATTCGGAGATGACACACAAGGAAAGGTTACCAACCAGACCGCTGAACTCCTCGCCTGCGTCCGCGCCATAGAGCGCGGCCTGTTACGCGCACCGGACGGGATCACGGCGGTTTCGCCTCAAGCAGTGAAGGGCGATATAATCATGACGATTTATACGGACTCGGAATACGTCGCAAAGGCAATGAACACATGGGCCGCCGGTTGGGCGACCAACGGTTGGAAGACGGCAAACGGTCGTCAGGTCGCCAACATCGGCCTGATGAAAACGTTATACGACCTGAAAAAAAGGACCGGTACACGGTTCCAACACGTTCCGGCGCACGGGACGGAGCCGCGGGACTGCCGATCAATGGCGCATGCGCATTGGGAAGGGAACAAGATGGCCGATGAATTCGCTACCGCTGCTTCGGCAAGATGCTTTCGTGCGAAACAGCAGAGGAGAGAACACGTGAAAACGAGTATTCGATGAGTATTATATAGGGTTGGCCGATTCCGTATATATACGGTTTGAAACCGTATATTTCCACAATCAGGGTATAAGGCTAAAGCGCAATCGGCGGATTGTTAAATATACGGAATCTGCCAACCCTAATTATGAACGACTTAGTCTGTTTCATTCGGAGTCTACATCATTTGTTTTCTTTGACTCGCTCTTTTCTTTCTTACCTCCGTCGACGAGAGACTCATCATATCGAACGACACGTTTTTTCGGTGAACCGTAGTACTCCATCTTATCTTTTTTTCGACACACTAGGTCTCCGCCCGCTGTCCACAAGCACCCGCCGTATTGGAATCCTAGAGGCGCTCCGTTCATGATGATGTGTTATGTTGTATGTAGGTATGTGTTCGTTATAATATAATACACACAAAAAAGAAGGCGCTCATTGTCGGGTTTATTTTACAATAGGCCACCACCATAATTTCGGTGACACATCGGGAAACAACTGCCACATCTAATTCTCACTCTCGGTGCAGGTTTCAAATAGGTTTCATCTGTAATAAATTTTTCATCGACTGTAGGTCGACGCCTTCTACGCCACCCTTCGCATCAACTTTCTTCGTAAGCACGTGAAGCAGGTGCATGACGACTAAATTATACGGACTACCCAATCCTCGATCGAATGCGTTCGGAATTAACGACACTATCAGGTGGGATAGGTATGTCGTCTTCAATTGAGCGTGTTTCCCTGTCGAATTTATGATCAGTATCGTCTCATCGTCCGTGTCGACGTTATTAACCCTCACGATCTTGCGACAAATATCGACCATGAGGTCAGAGAGGACGTGTTCGTCCTCCTCTTTTTTCACACACTCCCTGGCAATGTCCATGATGCCTGATAATATCGTGCGCTTTTTGACCGCAGACTTGATGACGTCGTCTTGGAGTTGTTGATTAGGGAGGTGCCTGAACAGAGGAAACGTCGAGCGTATCATGACGTAAACGCCTCGGGGATAAGCATTATCGAACGCTTGTGCGTCACTGAATATAGCTGCTGCATCCTCATGATGCGACGTAGAAAATGAGGGAGGGTTTGCGGCGAGGGAGACCAGGCTCCTTACGACCAACACGCGTCCACCGTCTCCCGCCTCGAACTGAAGATATCCGACTTTCACACCAGAAGGGCTGATCCACTTACTCTTAGTCTTCTGATCTTCCTTCAGGACACTCGCGTCGGCCTTGTCGAAAAACAACACGTCACTGTGGGCGACGTCATGCTCGAACAAGGCTGAGAGCGCATCAAACGATGGTGCATCGTAAACCTCATTGAGTTTAATGAGCGTTTTCGTGGCAGTTATACTCGTGGTGGAGTTGGTTTCGACAGGTAGCGACTTCAGGTCGTACGACGAGGTATGGATGAATGGTGCCAATGCCTGCGCAACGCCGTACACGAAGCTGAAACAGTTCGAATCGATTTCCAGAGATGTTCGATACGTAAGAGCCCCAGATGGAATCTTTTCACGTATACATGCCACGACGGAGGTGTTGTTTTTCTTCATGCGTGGTTGGGAGAAACTAATGTGAAAAGGCGTCGAAGACATGGTCTCGACATCTCTGTAAATGTCCAAGGCAGGGACGTCAGTTTGGTTGCACTCGGTCAAGTTATCCATTGTTCAGGTTCCAGGGAATTACAATTTTGATTATTATACTCGTGTCTTGTTTCCTGTTGTGTGTATGTGTGTATGTGAGTGAAGTGTGACCCTCCAATTTTTTTACGATGTATGAACGAAGACTTAAATTAAATCGATCATTATAATCGTTATCATCAGGCAGTCGACGCCAGGTCATTGAACCCGCCTCCCCCGGCGATATGGACGTCCAGGTACGCGGACCCGAGGTCCGATTCGAGACGTTGGATCACGTACTGTCGGAAGTCCGCACGCGCCCAATTCAGGCGGGACCGGTCGAAAATGCGAAAGTTGTAGCGCCAGTTGCACTGCATGACCTTGTGCCCGTCCTCGACGGCGGCCCAACCGCAGCGGATGCTGGAGCGTGACACGTCACGTTCGTTCATTTTTTGGTAGTCGTGCATGATGGCGAACATCCTATCGCGGTCGATCTTATCGGGCGAGGCGTTCAAGGGGACGGCGATGCGTAACGAGTCCGTGATGCCTCGTTTGGACAAGTTGATTGTGTTTCCTGATACAAAGCGCGGTATAGGCACGCTGACGTGGTGCGGGCCGTCCAGGTAGAAGTGCGTGATGCTGAAGCGCCGGACCTTGTAGGTCTCCCCGTCCAGGAGGAGGACGTCCCCGATGTTGAACGGCCGGTCCGTCAGCATGGACAGCATGAACATCACGTTGTCTCGAAATCCGCCGAGCAGGTAAGATGCCGACAGGACGTAGATCTTGAACAAGTCCACGCCCGTACCGAAAGCGTTTTGGTATCCGAATATGCGGCTTATGGCGATGAAGGTTGCGGGGTACAGGAAGCAGATCGCCACGCGCGCCAGGAAGGTGATGGCGTAGTGGTCGGTGTAAATGGAGTGGATGAGCTCCTTGCGTCGGAAAAATATGTCATACAGCATGTCCTGTAAGCCCCTGTGAGACAGGTAAGGGGCGTCTCCTTCTTCGCGATATACGTCGTCATATTTAACAAGCATATTCCATAACCCCTGGATATGCACACCGTCCAACGATCCCTTCCCCTGTTGGAGCAGCGCCATCCTGAACGTCTCGAACGAAACGCGAGCGTTCTTTGCAGGTTCACCATCGCCATCGTTATGATTCGTGAAAAACTGCACGATGTGCGTCGCTTTTTGCTCGAGAGCTTCGCTTACGTCTTCATCGTTGCGATCCATCCACGAGCGCATGAACTTTTGGACATCGCGGTACTTGTCGACGACCTGTTCTGAAAAGGTGCAGTCCGTGTCGACCTCGAAAACACGGAGATCGCGCTCCAACTTCATGATGTCACGCAAGGCCCTCTCCCGTTTGTACGCAAACACGAGCGCAAGTGCCGTGAGTCGGCAAACCTGCACCGCCAGGTACGGCGCGCTCAGGGCGAGGAGCGAGTAGAACAGACGCGAGATGACCCAGTGGTCCGTCGGAGGATGCGCACAGGACTGTGGGTTGTGGTGGCAGAAGAACACGAAGTAGGTCAGGTGCTGGTACACGTACGCGAGGCCCACGAACGATAGAACGAACCCAGTGCCCTTTATCAGGCGGTGGAAGACGTACAGTACGCCGCCGACTCTCGAAAAAACGTAGTATATCCCCTTATCGACGAATAATGCCAGGTGAGCGGCGGCGACGGTACCTCCGACCACGCTGAGCACTTTGAAAGCGTTCTGATGTGCTGACCCGCCGTCCGTGACGCAGCATTTGGAGTCGGCACTGTATACCACGCACTCGCCATCTTCTCGCGTTTCATCGTCACAGTCCAGCTCGATGCTCATCATCTGGCGCGCCTCCATCACGTTTCCGAATATAATCAGGAAACACCATACCGCGAACGTGACGGCGTGCCCGGCACCAGACCATGACACTATCATGACACTATCAAAGATCGTCGTCAAACCGTGTATGATCACGACCACACCACACCGTTGACGTGTATGTTTATGTTTATGTCACGGCCGTGTAAGCAAAAGACGAGGTCGTGTAGATGGTGAATCATAACCACCGTACACTTCGGTAATATATAAGATCCCCCCGTGGTGTAGTGACGGAGGACGGTTCAACTGACAAGCCCTCTCAGACATAAAACTATTGGACCGGAGTTCGACACAACTAAATGAATGATTATATCGAGTGTGTGTGTTTGTTCGACTTTTCATTGATGACGACATCAGCAATGACGAAGAGTCTGCCTGTAAGTCGATCGTGTTATCCTCTGTGTCAGAGGCTTTCTCGCCCGACACCGCCCCCCTGAGCCTCGTCAGTCCATTGTACGCGCGCTATGAATTCGTGAAAAGATTGGGCAAGGGCGCTTTCGGGAGTGTGTCCCTTATGCGATCCCGACTGGATCGGCGTCTGGAGGCAGTCAAGTCCGTAGCGTTCGCCTCCCCGCACCCGCCTTGGGCGCACCCAGACGTCATGGCTCGATCGCACGATCCCCTTCTGCGCGAGGTGCGCGCACTGGCGGCCTGCCAAGACAGTCGTTATGTAGTGCGGTACTACTCCTCTTGGATCGAACCGGACTGGGCGCGACTTCGATCGCGCCTGGTGTCGAGTAGTAAGAGTCGGAACGAGACGGGGGGGTACGGAGAGGAAGAGGAAGAGGAGGCATCGTCCTATCCATCGCGTCAAAATTTCCTCTTCGATGACGATTCTAGTATTCAGACGCCCGCGGGCATCGAAAAAGAAACGGCAGACGACACCTCGTGGCCATACGTCCTCAACATAGCCCTACAGCCCGCATCCGGCGTCACATTACAAGCCTGGTTACAGAGACGAAACGATAACTATTCCGAAAGCATGTCATCATCTGTGTTCGGAAAAGTGGAACAAAGCATCTTCAAACAGATCGTACTCGCTCTGATCGACGTTCACTCGCGCGGTCTCATTCATCGCGACCTGAAACCAGCGAACGTATTCGTCGAGCAGATCGTGGAGGAGACGGACATTATGATCGGGGTCACACTCGTCGATTTTGGATTGACGACTCTTACACACATCATCGATGACACGTCGACGATCTCTTCTTATAAACCACCTACTGATTCGTGTCTCGTTCTTCGAAACCCTTTCCGCACAAGAGGCGTGGGGACGCCTTCGTACTGTGCTCCGGAGCAGGTTACGGGAACGACGTATTACGGTCCGGAGGTGGACCTGTACCCGTTGGGTCTCATCCTCGTGGAACTCGCGACGGTGTTCCGGACGCAGATGGAAAGGATCGAGACGCTTCTCGCGCTCCGCGAGGACCCTTACTATCGTGGAGGTGGAGACGCGATCCCGGAGAGCATGGAGCGCGGGTGTCCGGAGGCGGCAGGGTTGGCGCGGCGCCTATTGTCTCACGACCCCGCGCGCAGACCGTGTTTACGTTCGATCACCATATAAAACAGATACCCTGCCGTGAATTCGAATAGGATGGCGTGTCCCTTGAGTTCTCTGCCCCGTGAGGTTCTCGAATATACAGTAACAGATCACTGTCACGATGTCCAATCCTTGCAAGGTCTTTCTGTCGCGTCGAGAGACGTGCGAGAAATCCTCCGAGATCCATCGTCAATGGCGCGATGGGTGTATCAGCGAGCTCACCGACAGAAAGAAGAGGAAAGAGAAAAAGAAAAAGAAGATGATGATGAGGACGTGTCAGATTCGTCAACTGATGATAGTGATGACGACCATAGTGATGCAATCATCATGAACGCGATGAAAGCATGCGCTCGAGCGTCCAGTAAGCCGTACGACTTTCATTATACCGTTATTGAGATACTGTTGTCGCGGTACGGTGCGAACGTGAATTCGAAAGACGGGGAGGAAGGAGTGTTACAAACCGCGGCAGGGGCAGGAAACGCAGAGATCGTCGAAATGCTGATCGACCGCTTCAAAGCCGATGTGCACTTGTTTTACGATGAAGCCCTGCATCTCGCGATAAAAAACGGACACTGTGAGCTCGTATGCACCCTGATCCAGAGATTCAAAGCTGACGTCCACGCCCTGAACGATTACGCGTTATTCTGTGCGACAGAAAACGGGCACGCAGATATCGTCGAAATGCTGATCGACCGCTTCGGAGCTGATGTGCACTCCTTCGGCGAGGCACCCCTGCGTCGCGCGGTAGAAAACGGACACGCTTCTATTGTAGAACTGTTGATCATCCGCTCGCTTCGGAGCGGATTTTTACGCGTTTGAAGATCGTGCACTTGACACGCGGCTTTTCAAGGGCATTTGAATATCGTAGACATGCTGGTCTATAATTTCGGAGCGAACGTCTACTACGCTTGCGGGAACCGAGCGCTGTGGTGGGCGGAAAATCGAGGTCACTCCGCCGTCGCAGACATCCTCATTCAGAGGTACGGCGTCGTGTTCAGGTCGTTCTTTTACGTCGGTCAGTTAATTGTACCACCCCGACCCCTGCATCTCGATTACGTGTTGGTTTATATCGTTTTGTCGTCGTCGCTGTTCAGTTTCGTAAAACGGACCATCATTCGACGTGGTCTTCATATCACGTGTGACGATGTTCCACTTGTTGAGCAGCGCCTTCTCCGTGCGCCAGGGTGGCACGTCCAGACCCGCCCCGCGCAGAGAGACGTGCATCTCCCGGCACAGCAGCCGCACCGCGCATTCCAGACGTGCCCTGGTACCTACGAATAGATCAGGCACGACCTCATCCAATAGGCGAGCGTAAGAAGCGCTCGGGCGAGCGACACGGAAGTGGTCGCGAAAGGCCGTCTCGACGAGCGCTTCTCCGCAGTCGTCTATATCCACGATGATGTACTCGTGACGCAAGTTATAAAAAATGTGTTTGCCTTCGGTCGCATTCGTCGCTCTGAAATTTTGTTTGTCGACATTTTCGGCGCATTCGTATTCGTCATTTTTACATACACGAGTTCCGATGTGCCCGGACATGTAGAGATCCGCCGTTACCTCGACCAAATCGACGGCGTCTCCGTCGCGTTGTCGTCTGTCCAAGACGCGTTTCACGTCGATATACAAAATGCGGAGCGCCCCAGAAGGCACGCTCGTAAACAGGAGCAGTCGTTGACGCAAGAGCGCTTCGTCGCGTTCTTCTTCTTTCACGACAGTTCGAACGCGCTGCGGTCTATCAACGACGTAATTTTTCGTGGGCGAGAAAGGGATGCCATCATCCACGTGGCTTTCGACGGAAAGCACGTCCGTCATTCTTCCTTTTTTATAACAGCACAGCATTAAATGTGGCCTATCCAGACGACGATGACGGTGAAATGCAGTAGTGAGTGGAAGAGGAGGGGGCATCTCTGAGAACAAGAATGACGGTTACTGTTACGGTGATTGGTCATCGTCGTTTACGTTTTCTTCCATGCGCATCGTGCCCAGGGCGTCGGAATAGAACATGTTGGCCGCGCTGCTTTTCTTTCGGCTGTCCGACTGGTTCGAAATAATCGAATAGAATACGGCGTACACCATGAGCACTATGCCCACCCACATCAGGACCAGGACGTTCATGAGCGGGCTGTCGGCGTCGCTGTACGCCCAGTCGAATCGAAGCACGTTGGTGTAAAGGAAGAAAGTGATGATGGCGACGGTGCCGGCCAGGAGCATATCGCGGTAGGCGAAGTCGGTAAGGATGTTTTCATCGTCAAAATATCGAATGAGCGCCTGCAGCATGGTGATGCCGATGAGCGTGTCTATGATGACGGTTATGACGAACCTGAAAAAGTGGCGGTCGATCAAGGACGCCACGAGCCACAGCGCGCGCGTCTTGAAATCGGTGTACGGAACGGCGCTAGTAAATGGCGCCTGTCCTTTCTTCTTGATCGTGAAGTTCTGTTTGGCAAACAGTATGTCGACGGAATAGCCGAACATGCTCCCGAATACGTACAACATCAGGAAGGCGCTCATGGGGCCGCTGAGGCCCAGGAGCGTCACGCCCATGAGGTTCATGCTGCCGGAAACGCCGCCGGACACGACCGAGGTAATGGCGCCCCGTATCTTCTCGCTCGACAGCAAGCTCTTGGGCGTCAGGAACTGCACGGCCTGCTGCTGATTCTGTTGCAGTCCTTCGCTTTTTGTCGTCATCGTGCTATTGTTACATTATTGTACAGTACGAAATTAATGAAGACGTACGTCTTCGACAAGGGACTAGCACTGAATGTAGGCGTCATGATAAAAAAAACCGTTTTTAACGTCTTATAGTCGTTTGCGTAAGCCATCGTGTTTTGACGCACCGGACCCGGAGAAACCAATCGACTTTACGTGCATCATTGAAAATATAGCCGATACCGTTCACGCAGGGTGGCGTCGTCCGGTCTTTCGCGACATGCCGAGTCCGTTCGATCATTGGTGGTTTCATCGTTATACAACGTCAGTCTCTGTCTTCACTGTCTTCACTGGCGCTCCTGTCGTCTCTGCTGTCTTCGCTGCTCTCGTCATAATCGCTCAGGCGCACGAAAGGGATGAGCCTCCCGAACACGACCGCATCGTACTCGTCCAGATCCAACCACTGGTGACAACCTGTACAGCTCCCGTAATCGAGAGACAACCTGAAGTGACGTCCTCGGAAAACGTATCTGACCGCCACGTGGCCTTGGTAAGAACCGTGAGACTTTACCGACTCCACGCGCACCTCGTCGTCGAATATGTACGGCAACAGGTCGGACAGCTGATCGCAATACTTGTCGTGTTTCTTTGTTTTTTCGACGGCGTCCTTCTTCGACAAGACATGCACTCTGAGTTCAGGGTTCAACGAATGCGCATCCCGAAGCGTCAGCCCACCGTTTTCTTCATCCGGCTCCGGTGTCATAATTTATTCGAATGTGTACTCGAATGCACTCAGTCGTCACCTCTTGGTTTTTTTGATCTTATCCTTTTTATTTTTCTGTTTCTTTTTATATTATTTACTTGTGTCGTTTTTTTTCCTGTTATTCCTCTGCTGCTTCTTCTTTGTCGTGGCATAGTTTGGTGGACCCCCGGTCAACGCGGTGTCCCCTGCACCGTAAGCCACCAGTTGCATTAGCCCTCCACCGAATCCCCCGCGTCCATGTTCACCCGCTCTCGTTTCGTCAGCGCCGAACCTGTCGACGAGCATGCGGATCATTTTCGTATTCTTCTGACTTATAGCGGAACGCAACGCCGCATCGCGCCCTGCGTGGACGTCCGCCCCGAACCGTGAGAGGAGCAACTCGACGACGTCGATGTGCCCAGCGCTAGCGGCATATCGGAGCGCATTGTCGTTCCTAGCGTGGACGTCAGCCCCAAACCGAGCGAGTAGCATCTCTACGATGGCGACATGTCCGATCCTGGCGGCATCCTGTAACGCTTGATCTCGCCAGGCGTGGACGTCAGCCCCAAACCGAGCGAGTAGCATCTCTACTACGGCGACGTGACCTCGGGCGACCGCCCACCGTAACGCCCGGTCTCTCAGCGCGTGGACGTCCGCTCCGTAGACGCCGATCAGCTTTTCGACGAGATCGCGATGGCCCCTACGCGCGGCCCAGCGCATCGCCTCGTCGAAGTTCGCACGCACGTTTGCTCCGAAATCGTCGAGCAGCATATAGACCACGTCGGGATGGGGGCCACGCGCGGCGAGGCGTACCGCGTGGTCGTTCTTCGCGTGGACGTTCGCGCCCATGTCACGGACTAAGATGCGGACGACGGGTTTGTCTCCTTTCGCGCAAGCCCTTCGCAACGCTCGATCCGGACCTGAACACCGAGCGGCGACCGTCGCCCTCAAAAACGCGTTCGCCCGCCATTCTTCGAGCGTCGGTCCGTGTGCGCACAAGAGCGCGAGGGCGTCATCTTTACACGCACGTTCCGAAACTTTGACGAGGACGTGCGCGTGGACAATGGCCGGTAGTCTGTCGTAACAAGAAATCATAGTTGTCGGTTGAACTTTACTCCATGTATACGAATGTACAATTAATTTTATATATGAATCGTTCCAGAACGAAACCTATACATCGAAAGAGAATAGCTCGTCCACATTTCCGCGTGCGATCGCCTTACACTCGTCTAGTTCGTCATGAATGCGCAATTACTGGCTGCGCGAGCTGCGCGCGCCGCTGCTGGCACGACCTCCCGTTGCACGTGAACCGCCGGGGGGGCGGTCCTCGAGCAGGGCGTCCCTGGTGGCGCGGAATCCCCAGGCGGAGTAGGCCAGCAGGATCATGAGCGCCCCCAGCACCAGGAAGGCGATGTGGATGTAGAGGACGACCTCCCACACCTCGCGGGCCACGTCATCCGAGCACTCGCACTTCTGCTCCCTCAGACGCGCGATGTACTGCATCCCGAACACGATGTACAGGATGCCCGCCACGAGCACGACCAGGGACAGCGCGCCCAGCGTGACGGCGGGGATGCGGCTGTCGCGGAGCAGGGCCGAGTCCTTGAACTTGAAGGTGATGAACCAGACGGCGGCCGAGTAGATGAGGGAAACGATGAGGTAGGCGATCACGTAGGCGCGGCGCCAGTCCATGGCGCACTTGCAGCCGATGCTCTCCAGGCGGAAGAGGTACACCAGGATGTAGATGTTGAGGGCCACGAGGATGAGGGACAGCACGGCGTTCAACATGATGACGAAAGGGGGTATAAGTGACGTGTGTTGTGTATAATCAATTAGCACGATTTTATTTCAGACGGTGGCTCACCATTTGTCAGATAAGCAGCAGATCGATAACGATGTCATCGTACGGCCCTTCTCTTTTTTTATATCGCGCTTCTGTAATAAATTAAAAACCATCCAAGATCATACGCACGCTCTTCCGTTTCGATGTCTCCTCGCCCTACAAATCCTTCCGGTTCGAATCCTCCTCGCCCTACAAATCCTTCCGGTTCGAGGACTTCTACGTCGAGTGGTCCAGAAATTTCGAACTTGAGTATCGACAAAATACACCAGCTTAATTTCGTAGATAAACAGAGCTATTCCGGTACATACTTGAAAAAACTGATATCCAAGATAGTCCAATTGTACAACGCTGAAATCAAAAACAAAAATGACCAGATAAACGTATTAGATGCCGAGATGAATGAAAAAGATGCTCTGATTAAGGGATTCGATGCTAATATGAGCGAAAAAAATGCTACGCCTACACTCCAGGAGATCGCGACAAAAGTAGACGAGTTGAAAAGAGAAATCGAAACCCCTGACGAAGAAGATGATATCCAAACACTGATACGTTTACTACACCCTCATCAAACAAATATTCTGCCGAAAATGAGGAAGAATGTTCTAGACATCGTGAAAGACACTTTGTTGAAAGTTATTCCGGTGCTGAATGACAACAACAACAACTTTCCGACCAAGGTTGAGTATATAGCTTGGCACGATCACGTTACGAAAGACGTCGATAAGCATGATGACGAACAGACTGGATTGGCGAGCATCATCGACGTCAGGTTCGATATTATTGCCAAACTCGTGCAAGAGTTCACACGGTCAAAACGGGGCGACGCGACAACAGCAGTGAGTTCGTAATACACTCGATCAAACGCATGCTGTTTGCAAGGATATCGAACGTTCGATTCTTAAATAGATGTCGGGATGATCCAGCTTCATCTGCTGTGTCCTGCACATCGTGAAACAGTAGGTCACCCTAATTCTTTCCTTTCGTCATGGTCTTAGCGTTCTGTTGTGAGTGTCGTCATCGTCCACAGCCCCTTATTTTTTTGCTCACTACTGTGTATCATAAATCATAATGGTCGAACGACTCCTCCTGCCTTTCCGCGACGGCCTGTCCACGAGGGTGTGTTTGCTCATGGGCCTGGCCGCGCTCCTGGCCTTCCACAGCGCGTGTTCCGCCAGGAGGATGGAGCGCATGACTGTGGACGGCATGCGCCGTCGTCAATCTTTGAATGATCGTCACGTCATGTTCAAAACGTACGACGGTACGTTTTTCGCTTTCTTGGCGCTCCTCCTCTGCGTGTGCGTCCTCGCCGCCGTCGCGATCAAGGGCGTAGATTCCGTCAGAAACTTGGAGCAGTCCCTGTTCGGAGCGGGAGGCCTGGCCTCCCTGCCCGCGTTGCTTCAGCAACTCTTTTCCGGCGACGAAACCGCGATGGATGACTCATCGCTCGAGGGAAATCGTGAAATGAATTTACATTACGAGGCCGGTATAGACACTTCACCGGGAACCGTGTCATCCGTCTCCCTCGTATCCGGTTGTGGTGGTGACGGCGAATCTTTCATCGCGAGCACCCTCCGGAATCCTCTGGTACGAGAATGTGCGGAGGCTTTTCGTGATATCATGGAGGCGGTCATGACGACGGGACTGTCAGGACTGTCGATAGAGGGTGTCACAGTTGAGTGACATCAAATGCTTGGAGGAGTTGGCTTGATTTTGGAGTGCTCCATAATCCATCTAAATTATAAACATGCAACGCTGATGATTTGCCAAACAGTAAGCACCCACCCTCCACGGTGGCGTGACGTCGAGGCGCCGGATTCTGACACGATACTACTCAAGCCAGGTGAGGCGATCAGGTTGATTAAATCTGCCGATATCTACATCAAGACTTGTGAGACAGATGACGATGAGGAAGTAGATGAGGCACGTCGGCAAGGCGGAGCAGAAGATATGTTTGAATTACTCGACTTCCCCGGAGCGATGTGCTTCTGCCAGGACCCCGCGCGCAAGGGGCAGCACGTCAGGGTGAGGTCCCACAAGCAGTTGCTGGCGGACGCGAGCACGGTCAACCTGCTGCAACACACGTCTAACGACTCCGTCATGAGGATGGTGAAGCTGGCGTACTGCAGGTTACAAGGAGACTTGGACCATATATTGGGAAAAGGCGCCGCTTTCGTCGTATTCAAGGGCGGAAATGCGATGAGCATGCTCATCGACGCCCACGCACCTCCGGCGCTGAAGAGCTTTTTGAGCGACTCGTTCGGGACGGGTATGTCAGACATAGACTTCGTGGTCGCTTACGGCTCCCAGGAGGATTACAGGCGTTGTCACGCTCTCGCTCGACGTGCCGTGGCGTCTAGTCTGTGTCATTTTCGTGACTGGATGGCGCTTCGAAGGGTTTCTGCAGACCCCCGAGGCTCGAAGACGCTACACATCCGTCGGCCTGTTCAGCACGAAAGAATATAGTGATCACTTCGTCACGGCGAAATTGACCCCGCGCTCCGATTTTGCGGTCTGTCGTGTAGAGGGGCAAGCTTGGGGTCAGCTAAAAACCGAGGAAGAGGAGGAGGAGGAGAACGAGAACTCTCTCTCTTGAATGAATTCATGCCCTGCCGGTACGCAGACATCCACGAATGTTTGCCGAGTACGGCGAGGATGCTAACGCTCCCTTTTAAAAACGGTTGCGCGCTCATCGAAGGCCTTGCTAAATGGTCGCCGTGCATGTACGTTACCGTGAATGACGCATTGCGATTCATGAACGGCCCTTACAGAGCCGAGTTCGACCTGGTCCGCCTCGAGCTAAACGTGGACGTGAGCGGCTATGTCGGAGGAGAAACGCCGGTTACCCTGCACGCCCCGGCGGAGTTGATCGACGTATCGTTCATGCTTCTTCCCAATGATCGTAAGAGCTATCTCGTTTACGGGAAAGGTATAGAGGAGTGGACCACGTCGTGCAAACTTGTCACCGAGAGAAGGAGCGGAGGACGCGGGACGGCGGGGGAGGAGGAGGCTACGGACGTCCGGATGATGTCCTTGGAGAGCCAGGTGTATCACGATATACTGCCTCTCCTTTGATTTTTCACGAGATGCGCGTACCAGTTCATTTTCGTAAATGAGGCACAGGCGACTCGGGCTTTACAGCTCGGGTTCGATTTTATATATCGTGTCGTTGGTACCGTGCTCCTGCGATCAAAAAATGAAAAAGAGAAGGAGAAGGCGAGAGAGATGGAGATGGAGTTCAAGATTGTCCGGGTGCCCGATGACCGCGTACACCCCCGCCTGACCGGTATAAATATCGGTGGATGATTCGTCGGACGTATCTTTTAACAGACTAACATCAATTTGTCGTCACTTTCATATTCGGATGGTTTTTCGATCCCCTGACGTGGTCGACTAATGCGGTCAGCGACTGGAGGTTTTGTCTTCCGCAGGGGCACGTGAACGTTCCGTATTTCGCGTTGTTACGAATGCCTCGCGGAAAGGCGGCGTGGACGGCCGGCAGGGCGTCCAATATCATCGCCTCCGTGATCGGGTGAGAGTCTTCAGAGCCTTTCGGCAATTCGAGCGCCAGCAGCATCGTAGTCCCGACCGTAAGCCACGTCTGTGAATCGTTCCGCCTATCGTAAACAGGCGACGAGGGAGACTCGACCATAAATCTCAGGATGCTCCTTCCCATGTTCGACTCTTCGAGCCGGGGAACATAATCGATCAAGCGGATCCGGTCGAGCAACGAGTCCAAGTGACCTGCGACGGCCTCCTCGAACCTGCGCAACGCGTGCTTACCGTCGAAGGCCGCGAACGCCGAGGGTTGTATCACGTCTGAGTTCGGGACGAGCGCATTAAGTCGCGAGAAAGCCCACTCCAGTTCCGTTTTAGTGCACTCCACGTCCGTGCGTTCCCTTATGACTCCGCGTATCCACGGACGCACGACGTCCTGCTCGAAAGTATCCAGGTCAGCCAACCACTTGTACCGGCTCGATCCTTCAAGGTAGGGCATGCACTGCTCGACCACCTTGTCCAGGAACTTGGAAACGCTGGACACCTTACGTGCCTTTTTTCGAGGCTTTACGTCTTCTTCTTGGACTTCGTGCGGTCGATAGGAAGGCGGTTTTTTGCAGGCTTCACGGAAGGTTCGGGACGCGTCCTGCATCTTGGCCACGTTCATGCCGTCCGTGTTTACCGCAGATGTCGAGATCGACATTGTCGACAGCCGTTCGCTCACGGCCGTCAGCACGGCGCGCATCATGTATTCGTTACGATCCTCGACGAGCCTCTCGTACGCGAGCCTTTCTCTGTGGATGTAGTTGTATGCAGCGTCCAGACTCGCAAAGTCGCACTTAGAGCCATGCTTGCTGCGGAGCAGACGCAGGACGTCGCGGTTCAGGTAGAAATTGAGGCTGTAGGAGCCCACTCGAGGAGCGTACAACTCCGCTCGTACGAACGGCAGGTTATGTGCCCGTAGCTCGCCCGCGTCGATGAGATAGCGTTCTAGGATACGGTAGTCGCTGGTGGTGATCTGTTTCAAGCAACCGTCGCAGATCCTCCCGCCGAAGGGCCACTGCACCTTCCGGATGCGCTTCGCCCCGCATACTTCGCAACCGGTCGTGGTCACGAGCACGCACGCGCGTAGAGGCGTCAGGCGCTCTTCCTCGACGTGTCTAACGGCCGTCTCCACGTCGCGCACGTGCATTTCGGAACACCTGCGGAACACCTGGAGAAGCGCGTCCCAGTGGGCGCTCTTGGGGTGGAGGATGGCCGCGACGGACTTGCACGTGCCCCGCATCGCCAACAACGCACGCGTGGTATCGTCGACACTCTTCATGATGGTCCTCGTCACCTTGGCCCGCTCCTTCAGGGTCGATTCGGACGCGGTCATCTGCTGCCGCTGATCCCAATCATTTGCATCGTTCGCGTCGACAGATTCATCCGCACCTTTCTGGTTCGCCGCGTCCAACATGGCCTGCAGGGCATGCACCGTACCGAACGCCGCCTTGTTGCAAATCTCGTACTGCATGTCGAGCGGGATCTCCTGCGGCGGTGGCTGTTTCTGTCCCTCGTCAATAAGCACGAAGAGGCCGTGCTGCTCGCACAGAGCCTGTGCTTGTTCCCGCGTCTTGGCGCTCGACCGTCCCTTCACCTTTGCCACGCTCAGCGCGTGTTTCAGACGCTGCAGGCTCGATTTAGCTACAGTCGCCATTCTCGCGCGTTTATTGGGCATTGCTTACTCGCTCCCCTCTTGAGTCTCTAATTTATATAGAGTGTGTCTCACTGAGGTTTGAGACTGGAAATAGTGTGGTGATTGTGTAATCAGCAAACAGCATTATACAAACTTAGTATTGCCGTTATGTTCGTGATGTATCAAAATTTTTTACTCGATGTGACACTTTTATGATCGATTGACGAAATTATATATCGCATGTAAATCGTAAAACGGATCCGTGTAAATCGTTAAAATCAATTCACATGACGGTATTACGGCACGTTTGCGACAGAACGTATGCGAAGTACGTTTTTAGGATGTGTCTATCTAACGCCTTGGCTCGACGATCAGTGTCGTGATTTTATTTCTTTTTCATATGTTAACGGCAAAAATGCATCAAGATCTCATAAAGTAGAGCGTGTTCAATCGGATCGCAAAATTTATCAACGTCCATTTTCCCGCAAAGAGGAATAGCAGAAAAGTTTCGAACGAAGACGTGTTATTTCAAGTTCTTCGGGTATTGAGGTACGGAGTACCTTGGCGCGATACATCTGAAAAAGGAAGATATTCTTGGAAAACTTCGTATGCTCGCTTTCGTAATGGCGTGTCTAATTTCAACTTTAGCGCGTAAAAACGTAATGTTTTTTTTGTAACGGACGTACAAAACACCGTGTTCAAATATGCATCAAGAAATTATAAAGAAAAGTGTTTTCGATACGATCCTTCGGTTCTTGAACAGAAAATTTAAACCTGCTCGTAAATATTACGCGGCTTCAAATGCAGACATTCTTCGACAGATTCTTCGCGTTCTGAGATACGGTGTACCATGGAGAGATACCGGAAGTGCAACTTACTCGTGGCAAACAGTGTACGCTAGATTTTGTAATTGGAGAGAATGCAAGGCATTTGTAAAGATTTGGAAAAAAGTCGTAAAAAAGTATGCCAAAGAGCGTCTTGCTGCAGATGGAAAGCATTTTCAAGAATTGTTCATAGATAGTACAAAAATCCTAAATATCGGTGGTCAAGACTTTGTCGGAAAGAATTCTACAGATAGAGGAAGATTAGGTACAAAAGTGTCGATTGTATGCGATCGCGAGCAAGTTATTCTAGGAGGTGTGATAACGAAAGCAAACGTGAGCGACATATCGTTAGTTCATCCTACTCTGGATAGCATGCAATACGATGTAGTCGGAAAAAGTAAGTACGTGACATACCTGATACAGTCCGTCCACTCAAAATTGAAACCACCTATTCTCGTCTGCGAAAGTTATATTTTCCTCTTATTTTTTCGATTTCATATTTGGTGCGTCTCACGAACGTTATATCTGACGTACTTGGTATA
>Ga0306901_1000413_pt1 | contig 19221 bp, 20 predicted proteins | sample AntRauMFilla3767_FD_190431 | JGI IMG/M metagenome (GOLD analysis project Ga0306901, IMG submission 190431) | Saline lake microbial communities from Rauer Islands, Antarctica - Metagenome Filla 3 #767 (v2) (version 2) | ecosystem: Environmental > Aquatic > Non-marine Saline and Alkaline > Saline ... | reverse complement strand
CACCGAAGATCTGGGAAGGGAAGGCCAGTACAGAGCAGCTGTGGATATGGCGGAACGAGGCCTGGAAATTGCACCCAATGATCTGCAGTTGCAAAGTGCGCGGGACAACTTCCTGGTGGAAGGCAACATCAACGAACTCAACCAACTGTTTGCTGAAGCGGAACATTTTGATACGCCGGCAGCAGAAAAAATGCTCACGGAAATACGCAATCTTGCCCCCGAACGCTTTACCGAGCTGGAAATTCGTTATACCAATCTGCTCGTGGAGCGCATTCTGGAAGTGGCCGATGACAGCCGCAAAGAAGCCGAAAGCCTGGCCAGTCGAGGCAGCATACTCTTTCCCGACAATAGCCGCCTGTCACGCTTGAGAGCCGATCTTGCACCAGCCCCCTGGCCACAGGGCCGAACAGCCAGGGCTGCTTTGAGTACAGGACGCCTCAATGAGGCACGAGGCATGCTGGAAGCTTCCAAGGAAAGACTCCCCGAACACCCGGAAGTAATTGATTTTGAAAAAGACCTCAAGGCCCGGATTGCAGAAGCTGAAGCCACCTTTGCGCGTTTTGAGGAAAACCTGGAAGCAGAAGACTTCCAGGCTGCTCGTGAAAGCCTGGGTGAAGCCCGCCAGATGTGGACGGATAACAACACCTACCGTGCCGCCATAGCGCGTCTCAGCGAACGTATGGCTGCCCAACGCTGGCAGGGCCAGATCCTGCAAAGGGATATGGACATCCGCTCTCTGCAAGCCTCGGATGAAATCACCGGAGCCGATGTGGCCGGGCAGCCCTGGGAACCTCTGGAAAGTGCCCGGCCCTGTACAGAAGAGCTGGCCAGCTATGGTCGCCGTGCGCGCGCCATCTGCTTTGATATGCTGCATGAAAGTGTCCGCGGGCCTTTGCTGGTAGTTGTGCCGGGTAATAGCCAACAACAGGGATTTGCCATTACCAAGTACGAAATATCCAACCAGGATTACAACAAATACTGCTTTCTGAGTGGTCAATGTCCGGTTCAGGAAGAACAGGATCAGAACCTGCCGCGTATTCACTTGTCCATTGCTGAAATTCGTGACTATGCACACTGGCTGTCCGGGCGCAGTGGTCACACTTATCGCTTACCGACTCGCAGTGAATGGAGCTACGCAGCTTCAGCCCAGGGACAGCAGCCCCCCAGGGATTATAACTGCCGGGTTCGCCTGGGTGGTCAGGTTCTCAAGGGCGACCAGCTCAACCAGGTTTCAACGGGTCACCAGAATGGCTGGGGGTTGCAAAATTTTATTGGCAATGTCCAGGAGCTGACGGTTGAGAACAATGACCTGATTGCCCTGGGCGGAGCTTACCAGGATCCACATGCCGAATGCGGTCTTGATTTTGCCCGTAGCCACTCAGGTGAAGCCGATGAAATCACTGGCTTCAGGCTGGTTCGTGAAGAGGTTGTGCCTGCACAGTTGCAAAGTGCTCAGGCCGAGCAGATTAATGAGTAAAACAGAGATAAAGTCATGCAAACCAACTTAAAAACCCTGTCCCGCCAGTACGCCAACGGTCTCCTGACCAAGGCAGACTACAGGCAAGCAAGAGCTGACCTGATTGAAACGGCTCAGGACAATGACCACACTGAACCTCAGGTCACGGTGCCTCAGAACACAACCGATGATGAAGATCCGGGCTCCGAGCCATCGGATAAGGAGGGCTGGCAAAGCCACTCGCCACGCCCACCACCTGAAACCACCCAAGAACCCAACAAGCAATGCAAGCGACGCAATCAGTTTTTACTGGTTCTGGTGCTAGTGCTTGTTGCAGCCCTGGGCTACCTGACCCTGGCCTGAATCACCGCCCCTGCCATTCGGGTGGGCGTTTTTCCACAAAGGCACAGATGCCCTCTTTGGCATCCAGGGTCTTCAGGTTTTTGGCCATGACTTCGCTGGTATAGGCATAGGCTTCTTCCAGCGGCATTTCCACCTGATGGTAAAAGGCCTCCTTACCAATCGCCAGGGTTTTGGGTGACTTGCCAGCGACAAGCTCTGCCAGAGCGCGGGTTGCTTCTCCCAGTTCAGCATCGGCCACTACCCGATTGACCAAACCCAGTTGTTCAGCTTTTGCGGCGGAAATCATTTCCCCGGTCAAGAGCATTTCCATAGCGGCTTTGCGGCTGACATTGCGTGTCAGAGCCACCATGGGTGTAGAACAAAACAAGCCAATATTCACACCTGGAGTGGCAAACCTTGCCGATTCGGCTGCCACGGCCAGATCACAGGAAGCAACCAACTGACAACCTGCCGCCGTAGCTACACCCTGAACCTGGGCAATCACCGGTTTGGGCAGCCTGACCAGCTGTTGCATCACTTGGCTGCATTTTTGGAAAAGTGCCAGTTGGGCCTGATCATCACCCAACTGTCCCTGAACTTCCTTCAGATTATGACCCGCACAAAACACTTTGCCCTGAGCGGCCAGAATAACAACCCGAATGTCAGGCTGTTCGGCCACTTCCTGCAAACGTGCTTCCAGTTCATCCAGCAACGACCGGGAAAGGCTATTGCGAGCTTCCGGCTGACAAAGTGTCAACAACCCCACACCCTTGCCAATATCTTCCAAAGTCACCATCTCATGAGAGGCTTCAGTCATGTTATCCTCCTGTTTATTGTTAATTGCTATAAGGAAAGAAGATGAATACCAATCCTCAGGATATCCTGCGTCAGACCAAAAACCTAGCCATCGTTGGTATTTCCGACAAAACGGATCGAGCCAGTTATAAGGTTGCTGCTTATCTGAAAGATGCCGGCTATAACATTTACCCGGTCAACCCCAAACTGGATGAAGTTCTTGGCCTGACCTGCTACTCCAGCCTGACAGACATTCCTGATCCCATCGACCTGGTGGATGTATTTCGCAAATCAGACGACTGCCTCCCCATCGCTGAAGAAGCGGTCAAGATCGGGGCCAAGGGGCTTTGGCTACAACTGGGCATCAGCAATTCAGACTGTCGTGAACTGGCCGAAAAACACAATCTTGATTATGTGGAAGACCATTGCACCAAGATTGAACACGGTCAACTGAACCAGAGCTGATTGACGTAAAGCATTAACGGCAGAGTCAGCATGGCCACCAGGGTTTGTGCCGTGATCACCGCAGCCATCAGAGGGGCATCGCCTCCCAGCTGTCTGGAAAGAATATAAGCACTGGTGGCGGTTGGCATGGCGGCAAACAGAACCAATACAGCCTGAGCCTGGCTATTCAGTCCCAGCAACGGACTCAAAGCCATTGCCAACAAAGGCATCACCAAGAGTTTGAGCAGGGTACTGAAAATCAACGGGCCTCCTGCTGAGCGCAAGGCATTGAGATTCAGGGCCACACCCACGGCCAACAATCCCAGAGGCAAAGCGGCCCTGGCCAGTATCTCCAGGGTGGACTGACTCCATCCTGGCAGCCCGACCCCACTGACATTCAATAGCAAACCCAAAAGGCAAGCCAGAATCAGGGGGTTGCTGGCCAGGGCTTTCAAGGTAGCGGCAATACTCAAACGCCGGTCACCTGCGTAGACAGCAAACATCAGTACACAAAGCAGGTTCAACAATGGAATCATCAGGGCCATAATGACAGCAGCCAGGGCAAGGCCCACACTGCCAAACAACTCCGCTGAACTGGCCAGGGCCACATAGGTATTGAAACGCAACGCGCCCTGAAACACCGAGGTAAACTCAGCACCATCACGGCTAACCCAGCGTTTCAGCGACCAGGCCAAAAGGGTCATGATCGACAAGAGCAGGAATACCGCCAGAAGAACCCGTCCTACATCCAGACCAGTAAAATCAGCAACAGCCAGACGGCTGACCAGCATGGCCGGAAACAGGAAAAAATAAACCAGTCGCTCCAACTGGGGCCAGAATTCTACTGCAGGAAAAGACAGGCGTTTTAACAGGAGGCCCGACAATAAAACCAAAAAAACCGGACCCAGAGCATTTATTAAAGCCAGCATAAGCGTAAAATCTCATCGTTAAGCTCAAGTAATCCCAAGCTCAGGAAATGTGATGAACCCAAAACCCAGTCGGCCAAAACGTCACTATCCCTTGAATATTTTTATTCTGGTTACCTTGTTGGCCATTCTTCTGGCCGTCTGGTATGCCACTGATTATCTGGGTGATCGCCAGACGGGTGATGTTCGCTGGTATCCTGCGGCACCCTGCCAATTGCCGAAAGAAACCTGCACGGCTGAGCTTCAGGCAGAACGCAAGATCCTGTTTGACCTGCACAGTGAAGAGCCCAAGCCTCTGGAACTTTTGCCGATCACCGTCCAGCTTCAAGGCTTTTCCGAGGAAGAGCTGGACTCTCTCAACCTGGAACTGGATCTGCAGGGGCGCGATATGTATATGGGGTACAACCGCACCCCTTTTGAGCATGAGGGTGATGGAGTATTTACCGCCTCCCCGTTGCTGGGCATTTGTACCGATGAAGTCATGGTCTGGCGTGCCAGTGTTATGATTCACCCCCCCTGGGGGAAAAGCTATGGCAGCTATTTTGACTTCAGCGTCACTCAGCGGAACTTTCGTTAAGCAAGCGTGACCAGATAGCTCTCAGGCCCTCCACTTGTGGCCCTTCCCGTGTATCAAAAGCACTGGATTCATAGCCCCACCAGTCCCAACAGCCTTTGGGGTTAGGGAGAGTGCTTTGAACCTGTGGAAAAACCAGAACCAGACCCCGGGCATCCGCCTGCTGCAAGTAACCGCTTTTTTCTACGAACTCAGTCTCCAGCTTTTCTGCTCCCTGCTCACAACCGTGCAGTACCATTTGCAAACCACAGTTGGCTGAGCCATCACAGGCTGGAGGCTGATAATAATAGCCAAAATCAGCCATACCACGGCTGTTTTCACTAAAAGGGCTTTGGCTGAATTGTTTCAGCTCGCCCTTCGGCTGACTGGACACAGAACGGTTTGGCCTCGAATCCAGATGATCCAGACTCAAACCCACCCCGGAAAAACCGCAGGCATTCACATAAGGAGAGCGGGTTTCACTACAGGCAACACCCTGGTCTTGAGTTGGCAGACCATGGCCTGCACTGGAACCCAGTTTGATTTGAAGCTGGCCTTCCGGAACCAGTTGCTTATAAAAGTCCACCGTGGCCTGACTGACCGGAGCGTGAATCAGAGGGTCAAACTCAGCACGATAAATAAAAACCCGGCTCTCTTTCAGCTGTTGCAAATCCCCCAGCTTGCCCTCCCTGGAGTCGACTCTGGCCTGGTTCACCAAGGCACCGACATCAGGACGCCCACGTGTTGTTGCCATGCATTGCAATAAAGCAGCATTCACCCCATCCCTTGCACACCCATAAGGGCCTGCGGCAAAAACGGCGACTCCCTTTACTTCGGAAGGCCACGCCAGATGCAGCTGCTGAGCCATATACCCCCCCGAAGACAGGCCGCTCACATAAAAACGTTCACTGTCCAGCTGCATCTCTGGCAATTGTGGATAATCGTCACCACCGCGACCGCAACCGACGAGTAACCCGGCCATCATCACGATCAATGCCAGCCTGATACCAATCCTTCCTATCATTGTCTTACCCCTGTTCATGCATCCATTTCGAATTATAAAAACTCTTCCAACACCGGATTCAACCACCGCCAACCCAACTCACTGCATGCCAGGCGTTCCTGCTGATCCGTCCACAAACCCTGCTGCCTGAGTTTATCCAACAAAGGCTGCAAGTCTGCCAGGGACAAACCGGTCCGCTGGTTATAGATGTCTGCAGCCACGCCTTCACGCAACCTGAGTGCATTCATCATGAACTCGACAGGGCGCTGATCCTGAGCGACGGATTCACTACCAGCCAGAAAATCCCTCCCTTCAAGAAGGCGGGAAAGATAAGCCTGAGGCTGACGGGTTTTCCAGCGGCGTTCGATTAAAAGACCACCGGGCTGATCTGCCTGCTGGCGTGTCAATTTACCATGTGCACCTGCACCCAGCCCGAGATAGTCACCGAATTGCCAGTAATTGAGATTATGTCTGGCCTGATAGCCCGGTTGGGCGTAAGCCGAGACTTCATAGTTGATATAGCCTGCCTGAGCCAGAATTTCAGCCCCGGCATCCTGAATATCCACCAGAACCTCTTCATCAGGCAAACGTGGCGGGCGACGAAAGAACTCGGTGTTTGGCTCCAGGGTCAGCTGATACCAGGAGATATGCCGGGGTTTTAAGGCCAGAGCCTGCTGCAGATCGGCCAGCGCCAGCTCCTGCGTCTGGCCCGGCAAGCCATGCATCAGGTCGAGATTGAAGTTATCAAAACCCGCCTGGCGGGCTGCCTGGGCTGCCAGAATGGCTTCTTCACCACTGTGAATTCGTCCCAGGGCTTTGAGCTGCTCTGGAGCAAAAGACTGGACGCCCATCGACAGACGATTGATACCAGCCTGGCGGTAACCTTCAAAACGAGTTTGTTCGACCGTCCCTGGATTGGCTTCCAGAGTGATTTCACAATCATCCCGCAAGAGTAAGCGCTGACCCAGACCGGTAAAAAAAGCCTGATAGCCGGCCGGAGACATCAGACTGGGTGTGCCTCCACCAAAGAAAATGGAAACCAGCGGGCGCTCTGCCACTTCCGGCCAGGCACGCAATTCATGATCCAGATCGGCCAGCAGGGCCTGAACATACTGCTGCTCAGTGGCGGCATCCAACTGCGCTTTGCCTGCAGCCTCAGCACTGGGTGCCAGAGCATGGGAATTAAAATCACAATACGGGCATTTACGCACACACCAGGGCAGGTGGACGTAAAGAGACAGAGGCAGAGTGCTCACTGACCGTAACGCTCTTGCAGAGCCGTCCAAAGCAGCTGGCTGGCACGACCACGATGCGAAAGACGATTTTTTTCTTCCTTGCTCAGCTCAGCCGCTGTTTTATTCAGATCAGGCAGCCAGAATAATGGATCGTAACCAAAGCCACCTTCACCCTGGGCTTCACTCAAAACCTGCCCTTCCCAGCTGGCCTGAACAATAATCGGGGTGGGATCCAAAGCGTGGCGCATCAAAGCCAGCACACACCAATAGCGTGCAGTACGTTTTTCCGGCGACAAACCGTCCAGCTCTTTGAGCAGATGGGCATTGTTCTCAGCATCGGAGCTGCCCACCCCGGCAAAACGTGCCGAGTAAATACCCGGAGCCCCCTTGAGAGCATCCACTTCAATACCGGAATCATCCGCCAGGGCCGCACAACCCGTTGCCTGGGCTGCATTGCGGGCCTTGATCAGAGCATTTTCCACAAAGGTCAGGCCGGTTTCTTCAGCCTCTTCAACCTGATAAACCGACTGGGGTTCAACCTGCCAACCCAAGGGCTGCAGCAGATCCGAAAATTCCTTGAGTTTGCCAGCATTGCCACTGGCGAGAATCAATTTCGACATGGGGTTACTCAATATTCAGGCGGCGAACAAAATCCAGCCTCTCAGCCGGTTCATCGGAAGCGTATTTAACCTTCAAGTTAAAACGTATGGATTCATCAGCACTGTAACGAAAGGTGCTGAGAGTGGAGTAACCTTGATCCCGGCCCACTTCTATTTCACGGAAACTCAAAGGTCGGGTCTGGCCCACCAGGTTGCCCGCCTGTCCGGACACTCTGGGGTGTGCAACCGGCTCCAGACTGCCATCTGCCAATTTTTTCATGACAGTAACCCGCAAAAGCCCCAGCCCTTTGCTGCGTGTCAGCCCATACGCCTGTGCCAACTGGGGGTCCAGAAAGGAAGTCGGCAAAACATCATAAAAAATCCGGTAATCACCCACCTCACGAACTCTCTCCTGGTCAGCCGCTGAAACGGCCAAAGAAAAACCCATTAGGCAGAAGGCCAAAGCCAATAAAACTATTTTTTTCATCATGCAACTCCCTTAACGACTGATACGATAAATCGCCACTTCCCCAAAAAGGTTCGGCCAAAGGCGGGCTTTCCAGTGATCTTCATAGGCCAGATTGCCGACCGCCCGATCCAGTATCTTGATGCCTTTATCGGCGCACAATGCTTCAAAGTCCTTGAAGGTGATCAAGTGGATGTTGGGGGTGTTGTACCACTGGTAAGGCAGAGTACGGGAAACCGGCAAACGCCCACGGAAGGCCAGAAACAGCCGGCAGCGCCAGTGGGCAAAATTGGGAAAGGTGACGATGGCTTCACGACCGACACGCAGCATTTCATCCAGAGCCAGATCCTGGCGGCGCAATACCTGCAATGCCTGAGTCATAATCACCGTGTCATAGCTGTCATCGGCAAAGTTTTTCAAGCCCCGGTTCAGATCCTGTTCAATCACATCCACACCACGACTGATGCAGGTGGTGATTTTTTCAGGATCGATTTCCAGTCCATAGCCCTTGACCTGTTTCTGGGTTTCCAGATGCAAAAGCAACGTACCATCCCCGCAGGCCAAGTCCAGTACATGAGCAGAAGGCTTGACCCAATTGGCAATAATGGCGAGATCCTGGCGCATTCATTTCACCTCACTTGGAGTCAATTCATCGGCAGCACGTTGCATATAAGCTGAAAAAACAGCCTGGTAACGCTCATCGGGAATCAGAAAGGCATCATGGCCATGCTGGGATTTGATGCGCGCATAACTCACTCTTTTCTGGGCGGCCGTCAGGGCATCCACCAGCTCTTCCGAGCGCCGCGGCGAAAAACGCCAGTCCGTGGTAAAGCTGACAACCAGAAAGCGGCATTCAGCCTTGGCCAGAGCTTGCGGAAGATTTCCCTGATAATCCGCAGCCGGGTCAAAGTAATCCAGGGCTTTGGTCATTAACAAATAAGTGTTGGCATCAAAACTTTCCGAAAAAGTATCGCCCTGATAGCGCAGATAGGACTCCACTTCAAAATCAACATCATAGCCATAGTTGAGTTGATCTTTACGCAGATCCCGCCCGAACTTTTCCCCCATGGAGTGCTCGGAGAGGTAAGTGATATGCCCCACCATTCTGGCCAGCCTCAGGCCATAACGCGGTATCGTATTGTGTTCCTGATAGCGACCGCCATGAAAGTCGGGGTCTGTGCGTATCGCCTGGCGCGCCACTTCATTAAAGGCAATATTCTGGGCTGTCAGCTTGGACGTACTGGCAATAATCACGGCATGGCGCAGACGCTTGGGGTAGCGCAGGGACCATTCCAGAACCTGCATGCCGCCCAGGCTACCGCCCACGACTGCGGCCCACTGCTGGATACCCAGGCGATCCGCCAGCAGTGCCTGGGAATCCACCCAGTCGGCTACAGTCAGCACCGGAAAATCAGGGCCATAAGGCTGGCCGGTTTCCGGGTTGTTGGAAGAGGGGCCCGTCGAGCCATGGCAGCCGCCCAGGTTATTCAGGGAGACCACATAAAAGCGGTTGGTATCAATAGGCTTACCGGGACCGATGTAATTATCCCACCAACCGGGCTTACGATCTTCAGGCGAATGATAGCCTGCTGCATGATGGTGGCCGGACAGAGCATGACAAATCAGCACAGCATTGCTGGCATCGGCATTCAACTCGCCATAGGTCTCCACCATCAACTGCCAGCGGTTCAGTTGTGAGCCGCATTCCAGGGCCAGGGACTGATCAAACTGCAGAGTCTGGGGGGTCACCAGACCTACAGAGTCAGCCGGAAAATCAGCGCCAGAGGCAGTCGTGGAAGTCATGATCAGGTGATGTCCTTGCTGGTCAGGATGGTAAGGTCGTTACTGGAAAAAATAGCCGTTCAATTTAACATAATTCAGCATCCAGGCGCTAATAGGAAGAGGATCCGGTTTACCCGGCTGCCTGGCTCGGTTAAAATAGGGGATTAACTTTTTTCTCCTTCCTTTCATCCCAGATTTGCAGGTCACCTATGCTACGTATCGTTGAAGAAGCTCTCACCTTCGATGATGTCCTTTTGGTTCCCGGCTATTCCGAGATACTGCCAAAAGACGTCACCCTCAAAACCCAGCTGAGCCGGAACATTCAACTGAATATGCCGCTGATTTCATCAGCCATGGATACCGTAACAGAAGCGCGCCTGGCGATTGCCATGGCCCAGGAAGGGGGCCTTGGGGTTATTCACAAAAGCATGACCATCGCCCAGCAAGCCGCCGAAGTTCGCAAGGTGAAAAAACACGAAAGTGTTGTGGTCAAAGATCCGGTCACCGTAGCGCCCACCACCAAAATTCACGAGCTTCTGGCCATGGCCGAAGACTACGGCTTTTCCGGGTTTCCTGTTGTGGACAAGGGTGAACTGGTCGGCATCGTGACCGGTCGCGACCTGCGCGTCCAGCCTCATGCCGGTGATACCGTTGCCGCCATCATGACACCTCAGAACAAGCTGATCACTGCTCTGGAAAACACTCCTCTGGATGATATCAAGGCCCGCCTGTATGAGCATCGCATTGAAAAAATGCTGCTGGTCGATGATGCCTTCCACCTGCGTGGCCTGGTGACCTTCCGGGATGTTGAAAAAGCCAAGACCTACCCCTTGGCTGCCAAGGATGAAAACGGCAGTCTGCGTGTGGGTGCAGCCGTTGGCACCGGCCCGGAAACACCGGAACGCGTCAAGGCACTGGTCGAGGCCGGAGTGGATGTCATCATAGTGGACACCGCACACGGTCACTCCAAGGGTGTCATTGATCGCGTTGCCTGGATCAAAGAGAATTTCCCGCAGGTTGACGTGATCGGTGGCAACATTGCCACGGCCGAAGCTGCTGTTGCCCTGGCCGAAGCGGGCGCAGATGCTGTTAAGGTCGGCATTGGCCCCGGTTCCATTTGCACCACCCGCATTGTTGCCGGTGTTGGGGTTCCCCAGATTTCTGCGGTTGCCAATGTAGTGGAAGCCCTCAAACCTTATAACATTCCGGCGATTGCCGATGGCGGCATCCGTTTTTCAGGCGACCTGGCCAAAGCCATCGTGGCCGGTGCTCATGTGGTGATGGTCGGCGGCCTGCTGGCTGGCACCGAAGAAGCTCCCGGTGAAATCGAGCTATACCAGGGCCGCACCTACAAAGCTTATCGCGGCATGGGTTCAATCGGTGCCATGGGCCAGTCCCAGGGGTCTTCCGACCGTTATTTCCAGGACAAGGATGCCGGTGTCGAAAAGCTGGTGCCCGAAGGCATTGAAGGCCGGGTTCCCTACAAGGGTGCTATGAACGCCATAGTCCACCAGCTGATGGGTGGGCTGCGTGCAGCCATGGGCTACACCGGTTGTGGCGATATAGAAACCATGCGCACCAAGCCCGGTTTCTCCAAAATTTCCAATGCCGGCATGCGTGAATCTCATGTGCATGATGTACAAATCACCAAGGAAGCACCCAACTACCGGGTCAGCTAACAGGACAAGCTCATGCAAGATATCCATGCTTATAGAATTCTGATTCTGGATTTTGGCTCCCAGTACACCCAGCTGATTGCCCGGCGTGTGCGGGAAATCGGGGTTTACTGCGAAATCCGTGCTTTTGACCTCAGCGATGATGAAGTTCGCGATTTCAATCCCCAAGGCATTATTCTCGCAGGCGGACCGGAATCGGTCCCCGAAGCCGGATCACCCCGTGCCCCGGAAGCGGTTTTCCAGCTGGGTGTTCCGGTACTGGGCATCTGCTATGGCATGCAAACCATGGCAGCCCAACTGGGCGGCTCAGTGCAAGGTTCCAAAATCCATGAATTTGGCTATGCCCAGATTCAACTGGAAGCTGAAGGCGGCCTTTTCCACGACATCAAGGATCACGTTTCTGAAAACGGTCTGGGATTGCTGGATGTCTGGATGAGCCATGGCGACAAGGTCGACCAGTTGCCTCCCGAATTTGTCATCACCGCCTCCACACCCAGCTGCCCGATCGCCGCCATGGCTTGGGAAGCCAAAAAATTCTATGGTGTGCAATTCCACCCGGAAGTCACCCATACCCTGCAGGGCAAACGCATTCTGGAGCATTTCCTCCTGGAAATCTGCCAGTGCAAAGCCCTCTGGACAGCCGCCCAGATCATTGAAGACCAGATTGCCCGGGTTCGTGAACAGGTTGGCGATCGCAAGGTACTGCTGGGGCTTTCCGGTGGGGTCGACTCCTCTGTTGTGGCGGCATTACTGCACAAAGCCATCGGCGACCAACTGACCTGTGTTTTTGTGGACAATGGCCTGCTGCGCAAGAATGAAGGCGAACAGGTCATGGAAATGTTTGCCCGCAATATGGGTGTTAAGGTCATTCGTGCCGATGCTGAAAAACTCTTCCTTGATCGCCTGGAAGGTGTGGATGACCCGGAAGCCAAGCGCAAGGTCATCGGCAACAGCTTCATTGATGTCTTTGATGCCGAAGCCAGCAAACTCAAGGATGTTGACTTCCTGGCCCAGGGCACCATTTATCCGGATGTCATCGAGTCGGCAGCCTCCAAAACCGGCAAGGCCCACGTAATCAAATCCCACCATAATGTGGGCGGCCTGCCGGAAACCATGCGAATGTCGTTGGTTGAACCCCTCCGGGAGCTGTTCAAGGATGAGGTGCGCAAGATCGGCCTGGAACTGGGCCTGCCGTACGACATGGTTTATCGTCACCCCTTCCCCGGTCCCGGTCTGGGCGTACGGATTCTGGGTGAGGTCAAAAAAGAATATGCCGACATCCTGCGTGAAGCCGATGCCATCTTCATCCATGAGCTGAGAGAAGCAGGCTGGTATGACAAGACCAGTCAGGCCTTTGCAGTTTTTCTGCCCGTCAAATCAGTGGGTGTTGTGGGTGATGGCCGCCGCTATGAATGGGTCATTGCTCTGCGTGCCGTGGAAACCATCGACTTCATGACCGCACGCTGGGCGCATCTGCCCTATGAATTGCTGGAGAAGGTCTCCAACCGCATCATCAATGAACTGCCTGGTGTCTCCAGGGTGACCTATGATGTTTCCTCCAAGCCCCCGGCCACCATTGAGTGGGAATAGCTCCAAGAGAGCTGGCGGATGAACAGGAAGCCTGAATACTACATGCACCGAGCTTTGGAGCTGGCCGAAGAAGCTGCGGCAGCCGGGGAAGTTCCGGTCGGTGCTGTGGTTGTCCAGGCTGACGGAGAAATCATCGGGCGGGGTTTCAATGCCTGCATCAGCCAATGCGATGCTTCAGCTCATGCTGAGGTACAGGCCATCAGAGAGGCAGGTAAAAAGCTGGGTAACTACCGGCTCAGTGGCTGTGATCTCTACGTCACTCTGGAACCCTGCACCCAATGCATCGGCACTCTCATTCATGCCCGCATCAGAAAGCTTTACTATGGCGCCAAAGAACCTCGTACAGGCGCGGTGGCTTCCGTTTGCAACCTGCCTGCCCAACCCTGGTTCAACCATCGCCTGGAGGTGGAAGGCGGTCTGCTTCAAAAACAGTGTAAAAGCCTTCTCGAGGATTTTTTTCAAGCAAGACGTCAAGACCTACAAGGCTGATACCTGACCCAGCTCCTGTTCTGGAAAAGCCGAATTGTTCAGATCGGTTTCACCAATAATACAGTTGCGCCCACACTCCTTGGCCGCATAAAGCGCTCGATCAGCCCTGACCATAATGTCTTCAACACCTTCTTCCTGGTGGTAGCTGGCAATACCGATTGAAGTGGTCAGCCGCAGATTGGGATGATCATCACCTAGGTCGATGACCATACGCTCAATGTCGGCACGAATTCGCTCAGCAATCCTCAGTGCCTCCGGCTCCGCGGCCTGGGCCAGCACAACCACAAACTCCTCTCCGCCTATTCGCGCCACATAGTCAACATCCCGAAGACTGTTTCTGATTTCAGCAGCCACCGAAGCCAGGGCCTGATCACCCACTCCGTGTCCATAGTTGTCATTGATCTGTTTGAAAAAATCCAGATCCACAAAGCCAATGGAAAAACGGTAATCGCCGCGGTCGCTCAAACCCTTCTGACGCTTGAGAATACGCATCAGATGGCGACGATTGTAAAGCCCGGTCAGCTCATCAGTAACGGCCATCTCCTCAATACGCTGCATGGCCTGGGCCAGATGGGCATTACGGCTCTTAAGAGCCATTCGTAAGCCACCAATCTCACCGCCCAGCAAACTGATACCGATCACAGCCAACACAAAAACCAGCGCAGTCAGGGATTCACGCGGCCAGTGCACGGCGATGGGGCTGAACAGCAACTGAGACATGACCGCCATGGCATAAGCGGCTATGAGCACCATGGCAAGCACAGGAAGACGTTTGGGATGGAAGCGGAAAACCGCAAACAGCATAATCAACAACAGGTTGATGACCAGCAAGCTGCGGATTTCCGGAGCGGCATACATGGCATAGCAGCCAATAGCCAGATGCCAACCGATTTGTGAGGCAGTTAAGCTGGGGTCGGCATATTTCAGGTTGCGTTGCGAATAAACCAGCCAGGGGAAAAACAGATGACCCAAAGAGCCCACCAGAATAAAACCGGTAATTTCTGCAGGTGACCAGAAAACATAACCCAGAAACCAGGCAACCCCCAGAACCAGACTGGTGGCAAAACCCGCCCCCGTCGCCATCAGCGACCGCCGCAGCCTCAGTTGCTGTGCAATCTGCTCAGAGTTCACCCTTGTAGCCTGAGAATCCGTCTCCATGCCTACCTCTATACCAGTGCGACACCTTGTCCCATTAAAAATGAGCACAATTTTTGTTATCGAATGTTTAATGAATTGCAATCTAAAAGCTTAGGCGGTCAAAAGCAAATGCTTTTAACCACCAAATCACCTATCAGCCACATCTTTGTCTTAATTTTGCAGCATCTTTCCTGTAACAGCCCCACCCAAGTCATGTTAATTACATAATGAGCGAATTATTTAGAAATTCGGCAACAAAAAGGAACTCTTCTGATTGCAAGCCATCAGAAACAACTCAAGGGAGAGAGAGTGCAAACAGACTTGGCCCCGGGGTAAAATCCGGGGCTTTTTTTGTTCATCAACCGAGGCTGCCGCTTTGATCTCCACAAGCTTTGCCGAACAACTGCTGAACTGGTACCAGCAAGAGGGCCGTAAAAACCTGCCCTGGCAACAGAATCCCACGCCCTATCGGGTCTGGGTTTCCGAAATCATGCTTCAGCAAACCCAGGTCACCACAGTCCTGGGCTATTATCAGCGTTTTATGCAAAGCTTTCCAGATGTGGAAAGCCTGGCCAAAGCGCCTCAAGACGAAGTTCTACACCTGTGGGCCGGTCTGGGCTATTACACCCGTGCCCGCAACCTGCATGCCTGCGCACAAGCGGTCGTAAGCCAGCATAACGGACACTTCCCCGTAGACTGCCAAAAAACCATGCAAAGCCTGCCCGGCATTGGTCCTTCAACGGCTGCCGCCATCATCGCTTTGAGCAGCAACCAACGGGCCGTCATTTTGGATGGCAATGTCAAACGGGTGGTGGCTCGCTATTTCGCCATTTCTGGCTGGCCGGGCAAAACCGCCATCAGCCGCCAACTCTGGGAAAAAGCAGCTCTTCTCACCCCCGACGATCAAGCCGCTGATTACACCCAAGCCATCATGGATCTGGGGGCAACACTCTGCACTCCCCGCAACCCTTCCTGTGATCGCTGCCCTGTTGCGGATGGATGTCAGGCACTGAGCCTGCAATTAACCGACCAGCTACCAACACCCAAGCCAAAAAAAGTAAAACCTGAAAAGCAGCGTTATTTTCTACTGCTGTTCGACCCACAAAACCAGATCCTGATGAAGCAACGTCCCCAGCAAGGCATCTGGGGCGGCCTCTGGAGCCTGCCGGAGTTCGACAGCTACCCAGATATGAAAAACTGGCTGGAACAGCAACACCCGGGCGCACAGCTCGATTCAGAGCCCATGCCCAGCTTTCAGCACACTTTCAGTCACTATCACCTACAAATAAAGCCCTGGAAAGCCCGTTTGCCCAAACCTGAGCAGGTGCAGGAACCCGGCACTGGCTACCCGCCAGATATGACATCCACCGCCTCCCTCTGGTATAACCTGAGTCAACCGGCAAACCTGGGTTTGCCTGCACCCATTCAACGCCTGTTACAAGGATTACAACCATGACTGCAACCGTTTTCTGCCGCAAATACCAGAAAGAACTGGAAGCTCTCGCTCAGCCACCCATGCCTGGCCCCAAGGGTGAAGAACTCATGAAGACCGTCTCCAAGCAAGCCTGGCAAGCCTGGCTGGAACATCAGACACGCCTGATCAATGAAAAACACCTGAAGGTTTTTGAGCCACAAACGCGCCAATACCTGCTCGACCAGATGGAGAAATTCCTGGATAATCAGGAAACCGACCAGGCTGAAGGCTATGTGCCGCCTGAAAACCCGTAAGCGACTGAACAAAAAATAAAAAGTTTTTCAAAAAGCGCTTGACGAAAAGCCTTCGGATCTATTTAATATGCACCCGTTGGCCAGATAGCTCAGTTGGTAGAGCAAGGGATTGAAAATCCCTGTGTCGGCGGTTCGATTCCGCCTCTGGCCACCACTTTTTAGGATGATCAGTTGGGGTATAGCCAAGTGGTAAGGCACCTGGTTTTGGTCCAGGCATCCGGGAGTTCGAATCTCTCTACCCCAGCCATCTTAAATAAGCCGACATAGCTCAGTTGGTAGAGCAACTGACTTGTAATCAGTAGGTCCCGGGTTCGACTCCTGGTGTCGGCACCATATTGCTGTTTTTTAGTGTTCACGGATGAATGCAAAAGCCCTGAAAGCCACGGAATACAAGGCTTTATCTTTCCTCAAGTGTTTTCGAGTGTTCTTAGGTAGTCTGCCATAATTGGTATATGTTAAGGTATACGCTGATTCGACAAAAAAAGCGTATACCAATGGCAAGGACAACCAAGCCCCTATCTGATTCAGCTTGCGCTTCAGCTAAGCCCAAAGCTCAGCAGTACCAGGTTTTTGATGGTGCTGGCCTTTCCCTATTGGTAAAACCTAACGGCTCAAAAATCTGGCGTTATCGGTATACCAAACCGCATACCAATAAACGCAACATGATGAGCCTGGGGCATTACCCACAAGTAACCCTTCAGGCCGCCCGAGACAAACGCCGGGAATATGAACAGCTCCTTACTCGGGCCATTGACCCCGCCGCGTATACCAAAGAGCAGACCCTTGCCGCCAACCAGAAGTTAAGCCTTGAGGCCGTAGCCCGTGACTGGTGGGAAAACACCCGGTCAAGGTGGGCACCCAAGCACGCGCAATCAGTCATAACCCGCCTTGAGCAAAATATCTTCCCGGTACTGGGCAATCTTCGCATTGATGAAGTAAGCACCCCCGCCCTGATGCAAACAATCAGAGCCGTAGAAAACCGGGGAGCGCATGACGTAGCCGCCCGCCTTTCTCAGCAGTGTATAAACATCTTTCACCATGCCATGCGCTATGGCTATATTGAACACAACCCCGCCTTACCCCTGAAAGGAAGCGTAACCCAGCCCAAGACACAACACCGCCCGGCCTTGCCCTTTGACCGCTTGCTTGAGCTTTTCCAGCGACTGGAAGGGGCCAATATCCGGGCACTCACCCGGCTGGCCTTGCTGGTAACCCTTCATACCTTTGTCAGATCCTCAGAGCTTCGCTTTGCCCGTTGGCCTGAAATTGATTGGAAGCGCAGCGTTTGGGAAATACCGCCCGAGCGTGAACCCCTGCCTGGAGTGAAGTTTTCTGAACGGGGTAGCAAGATGAAAGCCACGCACCTTGTACCCCTGAGCCCTCAAGTGCTGGCGCTCTTTGAGCAGCTCCACCAGTTGACCGGACACGGGGAGTTAATCTTTCCTGGGGATCACTACCACCACAAGGCCATGTCTGAAAACACGGTTAACAATGCCCTCAGAAAACTGGGCTATGACACTAAAACTGAAGTGTGTGGCCACGGCTTCAGAAGCATGGCCTGTTCTGCCCTTATAGAATCAGGCCGCTGGAGCAAGGACGCAGTAGAAAGGCAAATGAGCCACCAAGAGCGCAACAACGTGCGGGCCGCTTATATCCACAAAGCTGAACACATGGAAGAACGCCGGTTAATGATGACCTGGTGGGCTGACTATTTGAGCCTGGCCAAACAAGGCCACTTTATGACCCCTTGGGAATTTGCCAACCCGGAAGGGGCCAAGGTGGTGCGCCTGGATCGACAAGCGCAAGAGGGTTAAACGGTTAAGGCTGGCTAGGGTAGCTCCTGAAAGTGTGGCAACTCCACCACACGCGCCAGCCCCCTTTATTGGAGTGCGTGAAGGGGAAAGCGCAGATGGATAACAAAAAAGATGAGGCTGAACTTTTATCAATCCAGCAGGGCTTGGATTCCGTTCTTGACCGGCTTGGACAATATCTGAATACCAGAAAATCGAAATGTACTGGCATCATTAATGATTTACAAGATCATGGAATAGACCTTGCTGGGCACTTTTCTAATGAGGAAGTAGCTGCAATTATTCATGAATATGCTTATCACCGGGATATTACTCCCCTATCTGACAGCATAGAATTAGAAAGCTCAATAGTTAATTATCTTAATGAAAGGGCTTTTGAATGGATAAAGGAAGACCAGTTTATAGAAACCTTCGGGGAAGATTTAGGGGGCCTACTGAGTGCAATTCATTCTCTAACATCCGCAATTATTCCTGAGAGGAACTACCGATATGCCCTTCAGGATATGGCAGCTGAATTCTTTCAAGGCTCATCAAAATGGATTGGTGAAAGTCACGGGTTACCATTGGTACGCAACAAAAAAAAGGATGAGGTATCTAAGCCACCATTAGTTCTGGGTGGGTATGTAAACAGAAATTTGACTGAAAAACTGAAAGCCGTATCTATTGTGCATGAAAAACACTTGGATGGAGAGGCACTTGACGACTCTCTTTTTGATGAGGTTTCCTCTGAAACAGGTGTTAAGGCTGGAACAATTAAGGCTGTATATTATTCCCCCGCAGCAGCAGAAAAAAAGCTAATAGCAGAATTCAAACAGAAAATTAAGTGGAAAAAATTCTAAGTTTCACTCTGAAATCCAGCAATACACCTTAACCCCCACCCCCTAACATTTGCCATATCAACACACCCGCACACACAAGCAGAAAGGTGAAGATATGGCAGACCAAACCAAAACCCCCGCACCCAGCAACAAGCCTAAGCCCTGGCGCATTCCCTTGAATGAAGCCGCCCGCCTCTTAGGGTTCACCCGTTCCGGCCTGCATGGTCAGATGAAAAAAGACCCTGCCTTTCCCCGCCCCATCAAAGATGGCACAGACCGCCGCTCCCGCTCCTACTTCCTGACTGAAGAACTGGAAGCCTGGTTAGATCGCAAAGCCAAGCAACGCGACCAGCAAGCCGCCTGAGGGGAAA